>Ga0315275_10000023_pt1 | contig 120935 bp, 114 predicted proteins | sample YL17G03_0_MG_FD_205557 | JGI IMG/M metagenome (GOLD analysis project Ga0315275, IMG submission 205557) | Sediment microbial communities from Yellowstone Lake, YNP, Wyoming, USA - YL17G03_0 | ecosystem: Environmental > Aquatic > Freshwater > Lake > Sediment | place: USA: Wyoming | collected... | reverse complement strand
AGAGGTTGAAATTTGGTGACGTAATTCTGGCTGTGGCTTCTATAGATGTGATTGATGCTATGATTTGGTTTGTCTTAGGTGCAGCGTTGATTCCGTCCATAGGCTCTTATTGGGGAATAAATTCTGCAGGAATCATATCCATGTTAATCGCCGCATTAGTTGTAGGCTACGTTCTTGCTGGAAAGATACAAGAAGAATCCAGAATTAAAGCAGTCGGTAAAATATCTGTTTTGTCCGCATGGGTCGTAGCGTTTTATGTAATGATAAGTGCTGCTGCCAATCCCTATTACAAAGATTGGATTGATGAAACCTTAAAGAGTATGTACGCTACGAGTGCGTGGACAAAAACGGATTGGTACGTTTATGGGCAATTGGCACTAATGACCTACGTCGTTCTCAATGTCGTACTGGTCTTGGTATTGACTTTCATCGGGCTGTATGCTGGCTCAATGCTCAGGAAGCCAAAAAAGAGTTAGGAACAGCAAAAACATATCATGCCGCCACTTTCTTTTCTTGTTTTGTTCTACAGTTTCGACATATTGTTTTTGAGCGTCTTGTTCCTCGTGGCATATCGGAGACATCTAAAATGTCGAGTCAAAAGTGACATTTCGGGAGATGTGTCTCCGCTAATTTCCATTGAGCTAGGCTCGCTATTCTTGGAACCCATGTTTCCCGTTCATGTCTCAGAAACTTTGCAAGCAAATAAGCTTCTTCATTAATCATCGTGTCAGGCGTCTGCCTAGTGCCCTGTCTTATTCTAGGAACTTCAACCATCCTGTCAAAAAGCAAATTCAAATCCTCAGCTAACCCATCAGTCTCAAACTCGCATCGATGGATCCTCTTTCCCATCCTCAGATGCATCATAAAATCTGTGACAAACACGAAATCTTTCTTCCGAAGCTTCTGACAGCGTTCAATCAGAAAATCATCTATCAGGTAGCGGTAAAGTTCTTGAAAATCACACGCTAAACTAGGCTTGCCATGCTGAATAGAATGAAGAAACCCTAGGTAAGGCTCAAGCTTAGCCTTCAACAATGCCTTATGAACTCTACACTTCAAAACGTAATAGGCAAAATTGAAAACATTGTTTACTCCATCATACGCCTTATAGCCTAGCGCGCGCTCATGTGGATACTTAATGCGCGTTCTATGAATATATAAATACATAATCGCTATGCGTTCGTCGTCGTAGTTCGTCGTTCGTAACAAAAATATCATGGGGGGTAAAGTTTTATCACCAGACCCGAAAAAGAAAACACGTGTAACCACGTCATGGTGGAGGCGGCGGTTGTCCTTCTGCTGGTGGTGGCGGTGGTGGTTGCTTTCTCAAGCGAACTATAGAGAAAGCGGAGATCAGCACCGCTAGAAGGATCATCACGATAACGACTATTGGCAGAGGATCAAAGCCTCCTCCTACTCCAACGCCCCCCTGGGTACTAATGATCGATGGCGCTTGGCTGCCCGTCCCTGCAGACGTCAGTGTAATGGTAACTGTAACTGAAATGGGCTGACCCAAGAGTAATACTGCAATGTCGAAATCGAACGTGTCGTCGTAAGGGACAGTCCACTGTCCTTGAAATCCCTGAGTTTGGAAGACCTTATCAAGGAGGTTTTGTGAACTGCTGTCATATATATCGAGGTCTACTGAGCCTTGTCCCGAAACATTGAGCGTAATTCTTATCTTGTCGCCGCTCTTAAGTTCGATTTTGTAAACTCGGAGGGCACTATTGTTCTGGGGGTCGCTGCTGTCGAGTGTGAATTGTTCGTTAAGGAATGTTGTTTCACAACGAACGAGGACCGGCATTGCTGCCAGAAAAAGCAACGCGATCGCTGGGAAGGCTACCCCTTTCATAATTCAGTCTGCGTTTTTTTCTGTATTTATGATTTGCGATTTATCTACCCAAAATGGCATTCATAACCCTCCTTTTGGTGCGACCAATCGATCGAGGAGCGCGCGCTATTGTGTGTGTCTGTTTGTGTGCGTGTGTGTAGAGAGAGAGTGAGAGAGTAGTAGAGTAAGCGTAAGAATGAGAGAGAGATAAAACTTTGCCTCAACCAACTTTTACGTGCCAGCTCGCGTTCGCGCTATGTTTAAATCTGCGTGTACTGAGTCGTTACGGAAGACTTGGAGGGGGCTGGTTGCTGAAGGTTAGGCGCTTCGTTCTGGGGATGGACGAGGCGGATTGGCTTAAGGTGTGGAATGCGGTTTTCGGCGTGCGTTGGGACCTCGCGCCTATGACGGTAGAGGAGATGAGGCTGATGGAGAAGTCGCCTGATTTTGATTCTGGAGGAAGATTCGTCGCTGAGGTGGATGGCCAGCCTGTGGGAATTGTTCATGCTTACGTCGACAAACTCAGGGAGGAGAAAAAGGGTTTCGTGAGGAATTTTGGAGTTGTTCCTGAGTTTCGAGGTCAAGGGAAGCTGAAGAATCGTGGGATGAAGGTTGCTCAAAGTTCAGCCGATAGTGACCAAGAGGACATCCTTCGCTTATGGGAGAGCTTGGGGTTCAAGCTGGTCCGCAGGTTCAGCTTGATGACTAGAGACATTGTTGGGCTTCAATCTGACATCGAGAAAAACATGGAAGTCGTGTTGAAACCCCTCCGAAGAGATGCGGATGAGGATTTGGAGATGCTTAATCGGCTTGACAACGAGTGCTTCAAGGAACACTTCAACTGGCGACGTAGCCCTCTTGAGCGGACGGTTTATTTGTTGCGAGAAGACCCATTTTTCAAAGTGCAAGAATGGTTCTTCGCCATCTTGAACGGGAAGCACGTTGGCTACATCGGCATAGGTATAGATGAGTCATACAACGCAGAAAAAAACGCCAAATGTGGCTGGGTCTTGGACATCGGTGTACTGAAGTCTTACAGAAATACGGGGATTGGAACCAAGCTGATGTTGCATGGCATGAACCTGTTGAAGGCTAAGGGCATGACCGTAGCGATGTTGGGAGTGGACGACTGGAACGTGACGAAAGCCATGCGGTTGTACGAGAAGGTTGGCTTCAAAGTCGCTAGGAAGGAAGTAGCTTACGAAAAAAACATAGAATAATCCGTCCTTCTCAATCTACTATCCCAATCTCAGGTTTCGACAAATATGTGCGCTAGAACTTGGGGTTTGGTTTGGATAAAACTTTACCCCCACCCAACGCAATCTTATATTTGTTGAATCGTAACTGTAGTGATGAGGTCTACTGAATGGGAATCATTCAAAAGAAATGTTCAATTTGCGGAAAAGTCTTTACGACATTAGATAACAAAAACAAATATTGCAGTGCCCAATGCGCTAAAAAAGCAAATAAGAAAAAATAAAGACGTCTCAAAAAAGATACAGCCATCCTATGATAGATTTTTGAAAAGGAATTGACGCGACCGTATACTCGATTCCGATACTACTATGTACGTACCCTATTATGCCCTGATTTCTGCTATGCCCCCTTATCCTGACCTTCATTAAGACAGTATCCTGAACCGAGTATACTGCCCTGGGAATGACTGCCTTTTCCACGGCACGTCACCGTCGTCGTGGTTTGGTTGGTTGGATAAAACTACCTTTTTTCTCTCTCTTCTTCTTTACAAACGGCGACATACTTTACTTTTCTATCTACTTCTTACTCTTACTTACTCTCTCTTCCTCTAGAGATGGCGTCAGTCAGACAGTCTGTCACACAGACGCACAGACAGTCTGTCACATCAACAGACAGACACAGACAGAAAATAGCCCTTTTTTCTTTTGTGCGCTAGTTCTTTATGTTGTGCAGTTTTTGTCTTTTTCTTTTTCTTTGCATTGAGGGCAGAGATGTGACTTTGGTCGCCGTAGCGGTTTCGACATTCTCGCGTAGGTGTACATGGGGTATTGAGTGCAGTTCTTGCACCAGTGCCAGTTGTCTTGTTCACTTCCCTTTACAAAATCCACCATTCACATCATCGCAGCGCGCTATTTGCATTCATTTTTGAAAGCCCCGTTTTATATTCTGTTGCTGTGCAGATTTAAGATTTCTCTCTTTGAGATTGAGCGTGAAAGCGCGCGCTTTCACTGCTGCAGAAATCGTAGGTTCGTTCGTGTGCGGCAAGATCAGAACTCTCATTGTAAAGCAAAAGGAAAAGTACCCTGTTTTGTTATTGTCTTGCGATGAGTGAGACATGATAAGTGTTTATGCAAAAGAAGTGGGCGGCTCATGGTTTGGGTTAGCCTATGTTGGAGAAGAAATCGTAGCTACTGCTGTTGACTCAACCAAAGAAAAAACAATAACGGGTCTTGTGAAAAGCCTTCGTTCTGACGGTGAGTTTCAGATGGTTGAAGAAGGTTCAGAGTTTGCGGAAAAGACGATACTTATGCTGAAGGAACTAGACTCTGGCAATGAAGACCACAAATGCTTTTCTCTTTCTGCTGAACACGTTCCTGAACCGCTTGCAAAAGTCCTCAATGCTGCGGCCGCTATTCCTGTTGGATATGTAGCTTCATATGGCGCCATTGCAAAAGCAGCTGATACAGAACCTAGGACAGTTGGGCGAATCATGGCTACAAATCCTCTTTACCCTATAGTGCCGTGTCACCGTGTCGTAGGCGCTGATTTCTCATTAGTAGGTTACGGGGGAACAAAGAATCAGCAGGCGTTGCAAGCCAAACTCGCTCGCCTGAGAAAAGAAGCTCGGGGATTTACTGCAAAGAAAGAATTTCCGGTCAACGAGAAAAAACTCGCATTGTACCCAGTGGAGCACGTCATCACGAAAGCCAAGAAAGATGGGCTAGACCGCTCCAGCCAGCAAAGACTCTACCAATAGGAAACCATTCAATGAGATGTAGCAAGCCTTCGACATAGCAAAGACTTACTGACCGAAACCGAAGTGAAGAACTTCGCGCGCGCCAAAACTTGCTTGTAAGAAGAAAACGAGGGGATGTGAGGATTGTTCAGATTGTCACGTAGCTGTGACGTTGAAGGTTTCGAAGCCCTCGCCCATCAGTCTTATCGTATAGTTGCCGTCAATTATCGGAGTCACAACCATCGCTGGGCCTTTCATCATGCCCATTTCCGGCTGAAGCGCAATGACTCCGCTGAAACTCAAAGTTGCGTTCTCTCCAGGCTGCAAAACCAATGAGGTTCCTTTGTCCGCGTGGTCTTCAGAGTTTATTCCGAAAAGCGGGATCAGCGATGATCCGTTTGCTTTGAATGGAATTGTGTCGGGATGTATTCTCTCAGTGATGATTTCACGCATCATTCTGCCCATGTGGTTCTCGGTATCCCAGGTTCGTGTCGCGTTGAATTCGCCGTGAAGTGTCAGTCCGAAAATCCTGAAAGCCACGTTGCCCTCGTTCATTATAGTCACGTTAAGGCTCGTAACGTTGCCGTTCACCGAAAGCGAAGCCGAAGTGATTGTGACGTTGTTCGAGAATCTCTCGACAACCCGTACGAGCTTTTCTCTGTTGTTCTGTCCCAGTTCAACAATCGTTCCCACCTTGATTTGTTCCCGGCTTAAGCTAGTAATTATTGTAGCAGTGGCACTGGGGACAAGCACGTAATAGTTGACTAGGGTTCCGTTAGAATCGGTTGCCTGTATCTGCACCAGCGTTGGATTGAAGTCTACCAGCACACCTGAAAGCGTCTCATTAACCTGGCTGTTTGCGATAGACATGACCAGTGTGTTTGACAAAGCTGTAACAGGGTACAGAGTTCCATTAACCTCCGCGTTGACGCTGGCTATCGTGAACTGAACTTTATCCACTGCTGAACCATTTGGAATTGTGGTAGAAGCGATCGTTTGAGTCATATTCACCAGTGAGAACAAATTAACCGTGTCCGAACCGGGGACGGCAAGCCAGTCAGAAGTTCCATTCGGATAGACAATGTGGAGCGAAACGTCAGAGTACGTCAGATTAAGCACTGTAGTCCCAGCAGGCACAGTCGGAGGATCAGTCAGCATCACTAGAAAAGACGCGGCAGCAGATGCCTGATTGGGCGCTAATGAAGATAGCGGATCAGCAAACAAGACGACAGTGATGATGGCGATTGACACCAGCACAGCGGCCAGACCGTATTTCAGAGTCCACTTTTTCGTCATTTTCAGTTTCCTCTGGGCACAGTCAGCGGCACGAAAGGATATTAACCTACATTTTTGAAAACTCTTTCAACCCTGTTGAATGATGTTTTCAAGAGCCTTTAATCATGTCTCTGCTGACCGCTTGTCGACCATCTAGGTTGCCAGTCTGCGCCAGAGCCTAACTGTCTCATACCAGAACACTAGAACCATGGCTGCACAAACAGTCACCAAGTAGACTGTGAAACCTGAAGCGTTTAATGCTTCAAAGGAAAAGAATGCTACAAGAATGGTGAAAAGCAACGCGAAAAAGAATAGTTGAGGCACTAAGGCGGGTCCAATCTTCGAGTAACCCTCAAGAACCCTGTCCGACGAGTCCTTCACGGCCAAATACCTCCCAAGCTCATCCTGCATCACGAACCCTGCCTCAGAAAGCTTTCCCAGATGATAAGATGCAAGAGAAGCCGACGACAAACCGACCCCACGTTGAATATCTCTAAGCTCAGACGGTCCATGCCTTAGCAAGTACAAGTAAACCTTCAGCGCATTACCCCTGACTTCCTGACTCGTTGACATGCAAGAACATAGATGAACAACCCTAATCATTTAACAGTTACGACCGAAGCAAAGTACACAACGAAATCTGTCCCCAAGCAAAAAGCAACTCTGAAGCAACAAGCCGCGCGCTAGTTTGTTACACTTATTTTGTAACAAAAGTCAATCGTAAACTGTTGTTCCTCTGAAAGCGCGCTGGTGTGCTTCGCCTGCTCGCATTCCTGTTCGCGCGTGCGAGGGTTTGGGTGTGGTGCCCGCTAGTTCTTTACGACTAGAACATTGCAGTGTGAGTTGGCAACAATCTGTTTTGAAACGCTTCCCAACAGCAAAGACAGCGTGTTTCCTAAACCTCTATTTCCCACAACAATAAGGGCGATGTTTTCTTCTTTGGCAAGGATCAGTAGAGCTTTGGCCGGATTGGAGCCAAGTACCAACGATACATCATGTTCTACTTTGGCTTCATTCAGCTTTTCCTTTACCTCGATGACCGCCGTTTCAGCTTTCCCTTCCATGCCCTTCCCGTAGACATAGACTACTTTTACGAACCCGGAAAAGCACGTAGCAATAGTTATTGCTTCCTTGACCGCATTTTTTGATTGCGGCGATTCGTCATAACCAACCAGTATTCTGATTTTGTCAAACATCTTTTTCAAATCCGTGTCGAATATGACTGTAGGACAATAATACATTTTCGATTGGTTTCTTCTGAGTCGGAAATCTACTTTTCGACTCCAGTATCGATAGCAGCGACCAATCAGAATGGCGAAGAAAACTCGCACTTTGTCCTTTCTTCCTTAGCCTACGCTTTTTCCTAGTGGCTTTTTTTTTAGCGAACTGTACTGCAGTAACCGCGTCGAATTCAACCTAAAAGGGTTAATAAACCCGCTCACCGTAGAATTGGCATTCAAAACCGAAAGAAAAGAGCGTTTGAAGAGTGCTATGGAGTAGTTAAGAATGTTCTTAGTATGGATTGCTTTGGCTACCGGAGCTTTTGCGATGCTGATCGTTGGATACTTGACTTTCTCCATCTACCGCGAAGACCCTGGGACTCCTGAAATGCGTGAGGTAGCTAGGCACATCAGAAACGGTGCCAAAACTTTTCTCAAGAGACAATACAAAACGATCCTACTTTTTGTGCTCATATTGTCAATTCCAATTGCAATTATTTTCCGTTCAGCAGAAGTGCTCGTCTCCTTCTACAGTGGGGCGCTGCTTTCCCTGACTGCAGCTTACATCGGAATGAATGTTGCCGTTCGGGCAAACGTTCGAACAGCTAGAGCAGCGTTTGCCACTCCTGCAAGAGCATTCACTCTTGCATTTAGAGGAGGATCAGTGATGGGCTTATCGGTTATTGGGTTGAGTCTAGTCGGAATAAGCTTGCTGTATCTTCTTTACGGATACAGAGATCCCAATCTCTTGATTGGATATGGCTTTGGAGCGAGCTTTGCCGCTTTGTTCGCACAGTTGGGTGGAGGAATCTTTACAAAAGCAGCGGACATAGGCGCGGATCTTGTTGGCAAAATTGAGGAAAACATACCAGAGGACGACATTAGAAACCCCGCTGTCATCGCGGACCAAGTAGGCGATAATGTGGGGGACTGCGCTGGAAGAGGCTCAGACCTATTTGAGTCCATTAGCGACGACTACGTGACCGCTATGATCGTTGGTTGGAGCCTCTTTTTCGGAGTTGCCAGAGCAAACGCAATCATGTTTCCGTTTGCTTTAGGCATTCTGGGAGTTCTAGCCACTATCGTCGGAGTTTTCGCTGTCAGAGGTTGGAAACATATTAGACCAATAACATCTTTTAACATCGGACTATTTGCCGTCGCTGCAATCGCCATTGCAGGCGCATATGTTGTGTCAATTTGGCTTCTAAATGATGTCCGTATCTTTTACTGCACATTGAGCGGCATAGTGGCCAGCACAGCCGTGGGACTTGTTGTGCAGTACTATGTTGTCCCTGCTGGAAAACCGGTCAGAGAGATGGGAGAAGCGTCAAAACGAGGAGCTGCAATGAATATCATAACAGGCATAGCTTATGGGCTTCAGAGTCCGTTTTTGGCTTTTGTTCCAATGATCGGCGCAGTCGTGTTCTCGTATGTGATTACAAACGGTTCAATTTTTGGTGTCGTTGCCGCGAACTTGGGAACAGACTTGGCTATTGGAATAATTATGGCGGGTGATGCATTTGGACCTATCAGTGACAACGCTCAAGGAATAGAACAGATGGTTGGACTGTCCACAACAGCTAATGAAACATTAGAAAAGCTTGATTCTACGGGCAATACTACGAAGGCCTATGCGAAAGCTTTTGCCACAGCATCTGGTACTGTTTCAACAGTTGTATTGTTTGCCACATATAGTCAAGTGGTGGGACTCTGGTCAATGAAGTTGAGTCAAGCTTTTGTATTTGGAATTTTGATCGGCGCGGCAGTCCCGTTTCTTTTCTCATCCTTCGCGATTGGAGCAACAGCGAAGGGAGCTTTTGAAATGGTTAACGAAGTCAGAAGACAATTTAAAGCGAACCCGGGGATCTTGGAAGGCAAGGCAAAGCCAGATTATGATAGGTGTATTGACATTAGCACAAAAAATGCTTTAAAGAAAATGGTTTTGCCAACTTTCGTAACTCTAGTATCACCGATTCTGACAGGTTTGGTACTTGGACCAGCTGCACTGGGAGGCATGCTACTAGGCGCAACGTGTACAGCAGCACTTCTTTCATCGTTCTTCACCTTCAGCGGAGCATTATGGGACAACGCAAAGAAAAGTATAGAAGCTACGGGCTTCTGGATCAAAGGAACTCCAACGCATACTTCTGCAGTAGTTGGTGACACGGTAGGCGATCCCTTGAAAGATGTGGCAGGTCCATCTCTAAACATTTTCATGAAGTTGACCAACATGACGGCGCTGTTAATTGCTCCATTGTTGCTTTCCATCACTCCGCTAATAGCGTTGGCATAGCGCGCGGACTCGCCGGGGCCCATGTTGGAGCTTGACCATATCCATGTTTCGGCAGGGCCCTTCGATTCCTTTCCACCAAAAAAAGACTTTTCCGCAAAACCAAAAACTGGCTCATTTCATGTGGTTTTTGTTAGTATTTTTGGTTCTTTCCATTCTTCTCTGAGGATGCTGTAGAGATAGTAGTTTCTCAGTTCTCCTCTGTTGAAAAGGCATTTTCGCATTGTTCCCTCTCTCTGGAAACCTACTTTTTCTAAGACTCTTTGAGATGCTTTGTTTCTCACATCGGCTCCTGCTTGAATCCTTGCAAGGTCTTTAGATAGAAATAGGTAGTCAACGATTAACTGAACTGCTTCTGTTCCATATCCTTTTCCTCTTTCGCTGGGAGCAAAGAAGTAACCAATTTCCATCCACCTGTATGGCAGATGTAGCCGATGATTCATAAGCCCTATTTTAGTTCCGTCCTTCTTCTGAACGATGAACATCTTCGCCTCAGTCAAAATCGCTAAGTTCGAAGGATTATCAAAATATTTCATCTGTTCTGATTTCGAAATCTGTCTAATAGAGACGTATTCCCCCATAAAATCTATGTCATTAATGCATTCAACTAGATAGTCAACGTCATCCTTCTCAACAACCCTCAGATTCACATTCTTACCTTCAAGCAACTCGATTCACCAATCCAAATAGTCAAGTCGGTTCAGCTATAACTTTTCTGCAGAACCGAAAAACGGCTTAAAAGTTTTCATAGACGTGTCTTCTGTTGTCTTCAATGGGCTACGTAGCTAATCGTCAGCGGACAAAGACTTTAAAGCAGATTTGGTTAACATCATGAATCAAGAGGAGTCGAGCATGAAGATGCTGGAGATATGTTGTAGCCCTAGGAAAGGAAATACTGAATGGTTGATGAGAAAACTCATGGCGACAGCTGAAAAAAGAGGTGCCAAAACCGAGTTGATTGCACTCAGGGACAGGAATATCAAGATGTGTGACGGGTGTTTAGCATGCGAAAAAACAAACGCATGCCACATCAAGGATGATATGCAGGGAATATATGACAGGATGCTCTCCGCGGACGCGGTGGTGTTAGGTTCTCCAGATTACATGGATGCTCCTACGGCGTCAGCCATGAACTTTATTCATCGTATGTATCCTCTCTATGGCAAAATCAAGGGGAAAAGATTCGCAAGCGTAGTCGTTGGACAGGTTACTGGGGCGGATGGCATTGCTTCACGAGGAAAAGTCGAAGATTACTTCAAGTCAATCGCAGGTCTGTTTGGATTAGATTATAGAGGGTCAATAAGCGTAGCCGCTCGAGACCCAAACGACGCCTCTAAAATCACAGATATTGGAAAGCAATGCGAAGACCTTGCTGCAAAAATCTTGAAATAGTCACGATAATGACTGGTGAATTCCGTTTCAGCTACCTTATCTCTATTCTTGACCTACGCGGCGAGTTACTCTCCTTTTGTTCCTCTATTGTCGGGTTCCACCCTAACGCTAAGATGTCCAATTGAGAGTGGTGGCAAGATGTGTGACAACAATTGCTCTGCGGTGAGGGGGCGGACTATACCGTTTGAACTGGTTTATGTCCAGCCGTTCTTCCCTTTGCGGTAACTCTGTGTCTTGCCGTGCTTAGTTGTGATATAGATTGTGCATTCACTGTTCTTCATGTCGTTTCCCCCAGTCCTTCTTTTGGTATTTCCATGTTCAATATGTCTTCGCGCGCGCGTACGCGAGTGTACAAAGATGGAATCCGATACACACCGTCTGTACAAGTGCAGCGACATCTGCCGAAACTGCCCTCATCGGTTTTCATGCTAAGAATGCTTTGTGTTGTGCAAATCTTCCTATTTTATTTGTTTGATTCGTTGAAGTGTCCACAGAACTGCAGGATATTCCGCTATTCGTTCGTGGAATAATCCTGTGTTGTCAATCATGTATGGGTTGAAGATTTTCTCATCGTAGAACTCGTCTATTGTTTTGATCTCATTACTTCTGATGCTGGCCAGATTTGCTTTGGTGAACTTCTGAACTTCTCCTGTTATTTTGACAAAATCGTATTGTGAGAGCTTCTCTGTTTGTAGCAGGTTCTTTAGGCTGGAGTCTATTGGAATCTGCGCTTCTGGTTCGGGGTTGATTTCGTGCATTCTCGGTTTGTCATGGGTTAGACTTTCAACGATTGCGCATTTGCGGAAGATGTTATGGTTGAATTTCATTTTGGCTATTTGATATGTGTCGAAAAGGTCTCGAGGCGTTTTTCTGTAGAGAAGAGTACACCATTTGTTTGCGAACAGTTCTTCTTTCATTGGAGTTCTCGTCTTGAATGTTTCGTGTGTTCCTATGTGTTTGAAATCTGCTAATGTGTCGGTTTTGAGAATTGGGGTTCGGCGGAGGTATCCTATTTCTATTTTGAAGTTGTCTTCAGAGCCATGGGCATTGACGTAACTAACGGTGAATCGTGTGAGCGGATAGCTTGCGTTTATGGCGATGCCCGCCCTGTCGTATTCTTGTCTGTAAATGAGATTTTTCAGCCGTTCGTCGATTCCCTTTCGTATCTCTTCCCAGTCTGCAGTGTCTGTGTGTCGGTAGTTGAAGTCAAGATCTATAGACAATCGCAGTATTTCTGGCGAGTAGATGAATGTGAGAGCTGTTCCGCCGTAAAGTGATAGGTGGTCTGAGAGGAATTTCACAGCCGAGATGTCCTCTAGCAGATCCGAGATTCGACATACTTTTTCTGTTTCTCTGGCACTGAATCCGTATTGCAGCGTCAACGCATCAAAATCGTATTTCTTTTTCACTCAGATGCCTCTCAGCTGTTCCTCGAAAGCTTCTGGAATGTACAGGTTCCATCTTCTGTTGAGGCTGCCTTTTTTTGCACGGACCAAGTATTGTGGTGGACCTCTGATTTCAGTCTCGATTTTGCTCAGTGTAGTGTCGGTAACGTGTTCATAGAACGGTGATCTCTTTCTCAGAAGATCCAGAATAAAACCGACCCGTCTAGGAAGACTCTTTTTCCCTTGGTGAAGGGTTAGACTAATCAGTTCTTCAACGTCGAGTCCGTGGAGATTTTCTAGACTCTTTATGCATTCTTCCCATCCTCCGGCATATTGAACTCTGTCGATGCACTCGATGAACGTCCTTTCCTTACTACTTACTCTCAGAAGGCTGCTTCCGTAGGGTTTCTCCAGTACTTGTGATGTCGTGTCTTTGATGAATAATGGTTTGAAGGTGAACCGTTTGTAACTGAAAGGATCGAACCTGTCTTTTGAGTTGACGCATACGTAGGCTTCGTTGAAAGCAGAGTAGGCGCAGCCGTAGTATTCTAGGGCGGTGTGGAAGCCCAAGTAGTATTTTTTCCTGATTTTGGAGGCGATTAGAAGTTTGTCTGGTTCGTGCTTTTCTGCTTTTTCCAGCGGAGATAGAGCGGCATACAAACCCTTCCGGATTGCTTGGAGCTTGTGGGCCTCGATCAGTCTCTTGACGTATTTGCGATAGATGTATTTGCGGTTTGCAGGGCCTTCGATTACACTTGACGATGCTTGCATAATGTCTTCAAAGCTTACTATTTTCATGGGAAGAAGAGCATTGTAGAGTGCTTCAGTTTTGTTCACCATAGTCTTTTCACTTTTTTAACGTAGTTATCCATTTTATGGCATACTACATTAAAAATATTTAAAACTTATTACTCCACAGCTATACAGAAATTTAACGCAGTTACCCATAAATGGGCATACAACATTAAACTTTTCAAAAAACGCGCACGGCTATGGACATTTTCAATATCTTGTTAAGGAATTTTGTGGTCCCATCGCGACCGGAATGAACATGTTCGCTCCAATGTATTAAACCGATGACCGAGTGTTCACAGCTTAGGACTTGAACTCAAGAAAAATTACGATGTCTCCCGAAGACCCTACTTTTGGTAGGATTTCGGATTGACATATCATATCGCCAAGATGACAATGTGAGGACAGGGACATATAAGGAATATGTCGAAAGGATACTGTTAAGTTATTTGTTGTATGCTTTTCAGGTTCTGCTGGTTCTTCGGCGTCTGTATGGACCATGAAGTGCCCATGTTGACCAAAGGCGCTTTTTGCTCCTTCTTGCGTTAGTCTTATATGCGCGCGCTACTAGAATGACCTTTGAGAGTGTTCTATTATGCCTATATTCATTTTGATTTCGAAGCATTCCCCAGAAAACTGCCCAATGTTCAATGCGAAAACTAGGAAAGTGATGATGGAGACCGCGGAGAAGTCCGATGGATTAATGAAGAAACATGGAGTCAAGCTGCTTGGAGAATGGACTGTCCCTAACGAACATCTTGACTTTGGTGTGTATGAAGCACCAAGTTTGGATGCTTTTACGAAACTCGGCATGGAACCAGCAATCATGGCATTAAGCGAATTCTTAACATACGAAATCAAAATAGCAATGAGTTCCGAAGAAGTAGAACAAATGTTAAAGCACGCCCGATGAGATTCATCCTACACAAAACCCCCACTTCCCCTCTTTTTCGCCCACACCACAAATAACTCAGTAATATCTGTCGAAAGTGTAGAACAGAAAAACTATGAGTCATACTGAGTGCGATAGTTAAATTAGTAGAATATTACTTCTCTTACTCGCCCTTTTCGAACAGCAAGTAGTGATTTACTTCCAGTCGTTCCCGTATATGCGAAGTGCAAGCATATGTGTGGAGTCGCCAGCCATTCTTTTGATATTCCTCGATTTTTTTGCCTATGTCTTTGTGGTGATTGACCTGCACACATTCCCATTCTTTCAACTTGGCTCACCTCCATTCGACAGAATGAGTGTGACTCATCATTTCCAGTTGTATGTTTGATTTGTGTTTTGCTTAGCGCGCGCAGTTGCCCTTCTTCTCAGAGCCAAAAGTGATTTAACTTATGTCGAGAAATGCTGTCTTATGTCAACCAATATTCCGATTCCGCTGGAGAAGGCTGTTGAATTATGCAGAGAGCATAGAGACAAGCACAAGGTTCATGTGTTTAGCCAATGTTGGGGTTGTCTGAGATTTTCGAAAGAAGAACCTAGCAAAATGTGTTTTCACAACCCTCCAGAAAATCGTGGATGCAAATTTATCAACAAACTGTTCGATGAATCAAAATTGACCTAAGGCACAGGCATTTCATTTCAGCAGGGTTGGGGTTGGTTTGGGATAGAACCTTACCCTTGTCTGTGTTGACATCTGATTCGGCTATAACTTTTCCGCAAAACCAAAAACTGGCTTGTAGGTTGACAGAGGACAACTCTACAATGCTTTGCTACTCTAGAAAGAGTTTCTTAGCTTTTTTTGTGGGTTCAATAACACCTATTTGTTTGAGGGAATCCACCATGTCACGAACTGACTTTCTCTCTACAACCTTGCCATCAACTATATGCGCGCGCATCGTTGGATCGGCAGGAAAACCGCCTATAACACGCGCAGGATGAGCTGCACCAACTAGACCCACACACGCGCAACCCACTCTTTTTTTGCGCGGGTAGTGCTTCAAATGGAAGCGCAATTGATATTAGTGGAAATCTAGCATGTTCAGAGCTAATGACAGATTTATTCTACTCTGCTGTTCTTGGTTTGGTCGCGGGTCTTTTGCCTGTGTATCTGGGGCTCCTCCCCTTGCCGTTCTTCAGACGACTTTCTCCTCCTCGGCGAACCTTGCTAGTCAGTCTCTCTGTCGGAATACTGTTGTTTCTTTTTGCTGATGTTACAGGGGAAGCTGTGGGGCTATCGGGGCATACATGGTATGGTGCTTTGCTTTTCGCAGTTGGTCTGCTCATAGGCGTTGGCGTTCCTTTCGTCATTTCTTCGAAAAGGCAACGTGCCAATGGCAGTTCCTCTGATTTAGTAGGCGGAGCTAGAATCTTGACAGCTTACATAATATCGCTGGCAATAGGGCTTCATAACCTTGGTGAAGGACTTGCTATTGGAGCTGCATACGCTGGTGGACAATTTGCCTTAACCACAGTTTTGGTCGTAGGCTTTGCTCTCCACAACGGAACCGAAGGTATGGCCATCGCAGGTCCAGTCTCGGAAATCCATTTTCGCCTACGAGATCCTTTGGTCATGGGTTTTGTGGCGGGCTTTCCAACAGTTCTAGGAAGTATCATTGGAGCCACGTTCTACTCGGAGCTGGCTAGTGCGCTGTTCTTTTCTTTAGCTGCAGGAGCCCTGCTCTATGTTGTAATCGAGCTTACGAAAAGAGCCCAAGCACCAAAAAGCACTTTCGTTGGTATAGTAATGGGAATTCTTCTTATGTACTTCACAAACCTACTTCTCACAATCTAACGCGCGCGGGCGCACTTCTGTACGAAGGCTACGCACTGGTTTCTAGGCTAGACTACAAGTCCTTTCTGCAGGCCTATAGCCTGGACTTACTTCCAAGTGGCGAAATCACCCAGCAACCCCTCTTTTCTATATGTCAAGTGCAAGGACTGGCATGTTGGTGCGCTCGTATAGCATGTTCCGTCACTTTTTCAAGAAGCTTTTCTGCAGCTTCCGTGCATACGCCGCCTTCTTCGAATAGGTCAACGATTAGCTGTGGTATAGACACAATGTCCAAGTCTTTCCGCTTGAATGAGTTGTAGAAAACGTGAGAATCGGTCGTCAGCAGTTTCATGTTACCTTTTCCAACAAGACCTTCCGTGGCTATGAGGTTGTGCCATTTTTGTATGTCCTCAGTCTTTATGTATAAGTCAGTTCGTGAAGGGAAGAGGTAGTGCTGAACCAGGTTCTCTGCTTGGTAAGTGGTAAGTGCATATGGCAGTTGGGCTTTCTTGATTAGGTCTATTGGGTCTTTGCACATGTATTCTCTTTTTTCGGGTTTGGTTTTAACATTAAGCCAATACTTTACGAGACCGGAGTAGTCTGTGACTTCTGTGTTCTTTACGAGTCTTGACTCTTCCAGTTTGCCTAAGAACTCGTGAAGCCAAGAAAATGAGCACTCTGCTTTTTTGGCCAGTCTGTACTTTGTGAGTGTGCCTTCTGGCTCGTTGAGGAGAACGCGTATGACACGTTCTCGAATTACGCCTCTGGTCTTCACGTCTGCACCAGCAGTATATCGGTAATTCTTTGAGTTTAAGTAGTTACCGATATATCGGTAACTCGCCACTTATAAATACATTACCGATACGTCCGCGCGAAACAATCTACGAAGACGCGAAGATTTTTTGCAGAAATTTAACGCAGTTACCCATTAATGGGCATACAACATTAAACTTTTCAAAAACGCGCACGGTTATGGACATTTTCGATATCTTGTTAAGGACTTTTGTGGTTCCATCGCGACCGGAATGAACATGTTCGCTCCAATGTATTAAACCGGCGACCGAGTGTTCACAGCTTAGGACTTGAACTCAAGAAAAATGACGTCGTCTCCCGCATTCCCACGTTTTTCTAATTTCGTGTGGCCCGATAATTGGGAAAATGTAAAATACCCCTTCAGCAAGTCTCGTATTCGCTAGGATAGGAGAGAAAGGAAATGAGAAGGAGCGTTTTTGTTGGGATATTTCTTGTTGTGTTAGTAGGCATGTTGACTGTCTTATTCAGACTTCAAATGGCTAACACAGATGTGTCCACATTTTCGATTAGCGCAAGGCTTACACAGGCTGAAGGTTTTCTGGAAAGACTCTATGACCCTTCGATGGGGTTGTGCCGCGAGACGTTGGTCGGAGATTACCTTCACGACGTTAATGCTTCAAACGGAACGTCGTATGCACGTTTGACGAATGAAACCTATTGGGTAGCAAGCGATAACTTCTTGGATTCCCAGGCCTTGGCGCCTTACAATTTGACGCTTTCAGAAAACATCAGTCAAACATGTAGTAGATACTACAACGGTTCCTATTTTCCATACCAAATAATCAACGGTTCCAATATTCCTCTGACCCTTCACGTTCCCAACACATACGTTCTAGAAAACACTTCAGACCACATCACAGCTCTGAACTTGTACAACGGCACCGTGGACTGTTCTAATTACCTTGATTATCCAACATGTGGAGATGCCTTGGTCTATGAGGCTCTCAACTACTACGTTCAAGGATACCCTCTTAACTGGTACAGAGGATTGTACATGAGGGCTTATGGCATGTTTGACGGAAAGGGAGTCGCAGACGCGCACTTTCAGAGCACAAGTCAATATGATAACATGAAGCTTGCGCTGCTGATCTTTGGTGCGCGGGCTCTGAATCTTACTGTAGATTTAACCGAAGTGGAGCAGCAGCTCTGGACCGCTCAAATTACGAACGGGACAGAAGTCGGCGGATTCACTTCGGTCATGCTAAGTTCTGGGCTGCCAAACGGAACTGCTAACGGCGAAACGACAGCACTGACTCTGCTCGCCTACGATAACAACCTGACAGGCCAATTCAAATCAGAAAGAGATGCTGCACTACCCAATTATTCGATCAATGCGACATTTCCTGCAGCAACTTTCAACCAGACGCAATTCTTGAATACAAGCCTCATAGCAATTCCGCTGCTTGACCCCTGGTACGTCACTCTCAACAATACCCTCACGTGGACCTCATTAGATAACCCGCGTGCCGGAATTGGGCTCTATTCAAGTCTGGCCTACCCAGGAAACCTTTCAATCCAAATTATCGAATATGACAACAATCATACGATGGACGTAGTAATACATAATGCCACTTACCCAAACGGGCACAGAATCAGCCCTGCAGGTCTAAACTGGTCGAATCCTTTGACAGTGTCCCTCATGCCTGGAAATCTCAACATATCAAGTCCGAATGGTACGTTGTTTACATATGTCTTTCAAAGTTTCAACCTTACGTATATTACTGGAGGAAGCACGCAAGCGGACATACCCTCTGGAGGTGAGATTGACGTGCGCGTCATCCCAGAGTTTTCACCTCTCCTTATCTTGCCATTGTTCATAGTGCCAACGCTGTTGGCAGTGATAGCTCACAAAAAAAGGAAAGATACTGGCCCGACCTAAGTGACAGCAGCCAGGAAATCGGGGAATTGCTGCCAAACCCCATATAGCGCGCGCTAAGCCTCCGAAGAAAACACACAAGAGATCAAGTAGAGAGAGCGCGCTGCGCGCGCGATAATACGAAGTACACGAAGTGCCAACTCAACTGTAAGTGAAATTTATAAAAGACCCAGAATTCGAAATCTTTGACTACGAGAAACAGGTGATACAAGTAATAAGCTTGGTCGCTAAGTGCAAGACCCAATTGACGTTTAACACGTTAGAAACAATACCCTATTTCAACGAAATAATGAATCGCGAACTTGATGCGATTATAGATACGTTGACGAAGATAAACCATTTTCATGCCTCTGCAAGGTGTGCTAGGGCAGCGTTAGAACTCACCCTGATAAACTTGTACGGACATTTCCACTCGCAAGGAAGCCTGCTTAGTGCCTCATTCAAAGAAAAGTACGGGGTCAAAAAACTGACCCATAAAACAGAAAGCCCTATACTTGAGTTGGTTGAAAACGGGGTTTTAGATCAACTCGAATTTGATCTTCTCAGGGAATCGTACAGCAATCTTTCTAACTATGTCCATTCGAGAGAAACCTATCATCTATTTCATACACTGCCCCATATGATAAAGAGCGAGCAATATTATGCGGATGTTTTAAAATTAGCAGGTGAAAGAGGAAACACTGCAAGAATCGTCAAAGCCACCCTGATAAATTATTCGTTGAAACCTGGCCTTGAAACTTTACTCATGTTTCTAAAGATTTACGAACGCGTCAAATCACCTAAGAAGGTGTAGGCGCGCGCTACGTGCTGCATGAATTCTTATTCAGGCTTCATAAGGCTTTTCAGTTCTTTCATGTGATAATTCTGAGTTAGATTTCCTCTTGAACATGGTGGCATATCCCATGGCAAAAGCTAGGTTGGAAGAACAGGGTCACTGCGAGGTCATTCTGAGCCCGAAGACAAGGACCGTGACAATTAAGAGACTGGAGATGCAAGATCAGGAGTTCTACGATGTCATATCAGACAAGAAGGAGAACATGCGTGCAGAATTCATAACGAAAGCTTTGAAGATAGGTTCCATAGCGTTACAAGACATCGCAGTCGTGGAGAAAACAGACTACATAAAGAGAGAATTCCAGAGACTGTGCGACGAGCTAGACAGGGTTCTCATGCAGCAGTTAGGCGAAGAAGGAATGCACGGTGAACTCGACTCGATTTTCAGCGAGAAAGGAACGCTGCACCAGTGTCTTGACAGAGTATTCGGAATTGACGGAAAGCTTGTCCGCGATATACTGGACATGAATAACAAGAAGAGTCCGATAGGTCAGCTCAGGGAAACGATAGAATCCTATTTTGTTGGCAAGGAAAGTCAGGTGTACGGTATGCTTGATCCGCATGCTAAAGATTCGCCTCTGTGCTGCCTAAGGGAAGAGCTGATGAAGGAACTGGGCGAAATTCAGACCATGATAACTGAACAAGTAGCAAGGAAGGGAATAATCGACATAACGCCCAAGAAGGGCTTTGTCTTCGAAGAAACCCTTGAATACTTTCTGTTAGGTATCTCGAAATCCTTCGGCGACTCGGTTGAGAATGTCAGCACAGAAAAGGGCAAGTTGGGAGAAAAGAAAGGAGACTTTGTAATAGTCATCAACGATCCGATGACTGAAGGCAAGCCCCCCAAGATAGTGGTGGAAGCAAAGACTGGAACAAACCTCACGCTGACGCAGAAAGGTTTGATGGGCGATCTCGACGGAGCCATCCAGAACAGAGAGGCAAGTTTCGCCATTGGAGTCGCCGAATCCGTGTTCTCTGATACTGTGGGCTGCTACAGGGAATTTGGAAAAGACAAGATAGTGTGCGCATTCGGAGATGATGGGCTTCCGCTGGAAGTAGCCTACAAGGTCGCCAGGGCTCGCATACTTTTGAGCTTGCACAGAGAGAGCAAGAAGGAAATTGACACGGCAAGCATATGCGGAATCATCGACAAGATAGGCAACGACCTCAGCGCTGTCCAAGGAATCAAATCGAAACTAACAAGTATCGCCACAACTTCAGACAAGATAAAAGAGGACATCGAAAAACTGCAAGACAATATCAGGCAAAGCCTATCAGAAATGCAGACCCTCATACGGATTGCCCCAACGTAGAGCAATAAGCGTACGCTAGCGCGTGCCAGTTCTCTTTTTTGGCATTATCTCTCGGGCGCACTAGTCTTTCTTCTTGTATTCGCGCCATTTATGTGAAGAAGCACATTGATAGATTGTAACTTCAAATGAGGGCCCCTTTCGGGTTTTTGGCCCATAAGACCATTGCTTCAGTATATTTCCTTCTTTTCCACATTTGGGGCATCTGATTGCCATAACAATTCCCTGCAGTCACGTAGCGCGCGCTGTCCTCTATGCAAATGTGCAAATATAAAACCATCGAAGATGTGCACTTTTTTCTCTGTTGACGTTTAGTGCGGGCTTACGTGCGCCTTTCGAAACATGTGCTAGCCTCTGTTCTCTTGAGATCATGGGTCCTGGCAGAAAAATCGTTCTGGTTTGGGACTGTTAACTCGAATGCGCATTTCAATAGTTAACCGAATCGTGCAGTAGCAGCGTATACACGTGTTCTCTGATGATGAGCTCCGGCAGTCCAAGGATATCGTGGCACAAAAGCACCTAGAGGGTATTCGCTAAGTCTCTTGTGAATGTAAGCCCTGTCGGATGCGGATAACCCAAACGTTCTCTCAATAATCTCATCCGCCAGATCGATGAGGTGCCTGAACCGCACGATTTCTGTTGAGTTTGGATTCTCTGCGTTGTCAATCATTTGTGCAATCTCCGCATAGTTTGTTGGAATTTCGAGTCGCTGCAGAGTATCAGGCGATATTCGTGATTCTTCATCTTCATTTTCAGAAAGCAAATACTTGATTATCTTAAGCAGGTCTAGCGCGCCATGAAGGTATAACAAACTTCTGACACCTTCTTCGTCTACCACGGTTAGGCTGTCCTTTCCATCGATTTCGGTAAGTGTTATCATGCCCGTAGCTGTCCCAGTCCATGTTGAGAAGTCTAAGGGAAATGTTGAAAGTCGTTTCTTAGTTGCACTCGCTATGGCTTGGTCTACGAGGCCCCAACGGTTCTTGATTCTAGATGATAAATCCCTCAGATCTTTTGCGAGCTTGTCGAGTTCAGAGCCTTGAGCCATCATTTCCTCAGGGACTGGGAGCCTTTCAAGAGTTCGCGGGTAAACTGTGCATCTTTTCCTAAGTAATATGGTAGTGCGGAAGGACAGTAAGTGTATGAATCTCACAACTGAAGAGTTGAGATAAATATCCCATGGAAAGTCTTTGTACTTTGCAGCGGGAACGAAGACTATTGTGGAATTATTGAAGGCTAGCTCTTTGGGATTGAATCTGGAACATGTTAGTGTGATCGTGATTTCTGGAACAACATAAGCAATGTCCTGAATCTCATCCAAGTGGCCCCAAATCGATTTGCTTTCTGCATCATCAGGGTTCACCCAACCTTCAGAAGCACTTTCATCAAGGTAAAAGGTTGCGATATCAGAGCCTTTCAAGATCGTGTAGGAACCCTTTGTTTCCTTCTGTTTGATTTTTTCTCCTGATCCGAGTTTCATCCCAAACATAAGGGCAGCGTTGCTGACTTCATCTTTCTTCATTTCTTTCTTGCCCGAGCTCGCTTGCAAAGGCTCGGCATAATCCAGTAGTGTGCTTTTGATCGCCAGTAAACGAGTTAGTATGGGCAGGTCTTGGTCACGTATTTTCGTTAGGAAATAGCCGAATGGGTTAACATCGTTTTCTTTGAGCAGAGATTGACTCACTTGATATGTTGGTGCTTTGAAGATATCGATGCTGCCCTTGTCGTCCTTGTGTGTGGGGTCAACGACCCGCACTTTGACCTTCCAATCTGGCGGCGCTTGCTCTTTCTGGATTATTACAAGCATTGGAACTATGTCTGCGTCAAAGAGTCGATAGGCTACTAACTCCAAGTCTACTACTTGAAGGATCTTGAACGACAACATCGATTGTCTAAGGGCGAGTGCTGCACGTGAATTAGCAAACCCGATCGATAACACAAACCCAAGTTTCCCTTTGTCTTCTAACCAAGGGGGCATGATATCTTCACCGCCATCCTTTTTTCTCCTCCCCCCTAGTAGCGCTCGCTGTACGAAGTAAAACGCGATGTCACTGTTTCTTTTATCGACAGGTTTGTAATAATCTCTCCAAGGCCCTTTGTCTTTCAGCCTTTCATTTCGTATGTATGGCGGATTGCCAACGACTAAGTCATACTTGGAGTCTCTGATCAGTGTAGCCTCACGTTCAAGTGGCGCTGTTACTGCCTCGCCGAGGGTAAGTTGAGGGTCGTATTCTAGAGAGTTTAGCCCTCCGTAGATCTGTAACTCAGGTAGAATATGCTTCTCGCTAGAACCAAGATAGGGAAAAATGCTCCAGAGGATTTGAAGTTGGGTGATGAAAGACGCGAAAACGTTTAGGTCAAGTCCGTGGATTAACTCTAAAGTTGATTCTATAGCGTTTTTCGGTGAAACACTTCTGGATATCATTCGTTCTATAGACATCATTAGGGCTTGGACAAGAAAAGAACCAGAGCCGCAAGCTGGGTCTATTAGACTTGCTGCTCCTTCCGGAAAGCTCATTTCATTTAGAAGGAACTTGACAATTGGGGATTTTGTGTAATATTCTCCAAGCTTTTTTCGACGGTTCTTGTCGAGGAATGCCTCATAGACATTTCCCAATATGTCGCCAGTGATTAGGGCGAAGTTGAAAGCGTTTAGCCGATAGAAGACTCTCTCCAAGATGCGAGCTAACTGCCCGTTGCCCTCGTGGGCCCAGTCAAAGATGCTTTCCTCGAAAAGCCTAGCGTAGATATGACTTGCATCTTCATAAGCTCCCTTCAAGAGTAGCCTGTAATCGTCCTTCATGTAGGTGTAGAATTCACGGAAGACCTTGATGCCTCCATTAGAGATTTTCCGTGTCGTGAGGCTATGATCTTCCGCGAATCTGACGAAAATTATACGCGACAATATGAGAGACGCTGCTTCGGTACCAAAAACCTCTGAAACATAATCCATTTCCTCAACTTGATTCGTTGGTGTCTGTTTACCTACTTGTCTCTCGAATTCTGGTAGAATCTCTGTGACTAGATGTACTGCATTCGCATATTTTGCCTTGAGTTTGGCTTCTCGAAGCCTAAGAGAGGTCTTTTCACTTACACTCTGTTTTTGTAGAGACTCTAATTCTTGAGAGAACTTCCCGTATTGTACTCTTTCGTCTCTTAGTTTCGCAGATGCGTAATCCATCAACTCACGTGCGCAGACGCGCAACGCTTCGTGAAATCTTTCACGCTCATCTTGACTATTAATGCTCAGATACCCAGTCGGCGTTAATCCGTTTCGGAATCCATCGAGTGATTTCTCACTAATTGAGTTTTCATAAGATAGGAGATGTAGGCTGTTTGGATCATTTGGGTCAGTAATGTTTGATAACTGAACTTCGTCCAGTTTGATTACCTTAATCTCACGACCATCGGGCCAATAGATCGCGATGGTAAGAGGGTCCATAAGCAAGGCGTACACGCTGTCGGCTGTAATGTATTTCTTTAGCTGTGTTTCCAAAGCATCCTTTCTCGCTTGAGCGTCACGGAACAGCCCGCGTTCGCGCTTTATCTCAGCGCATACCCAAGCAATTTGAAGTTGCGGTGTTGATTCTTTGCTATTCAGAAGGATGTCAGGAAATCCTGCTCGTTGTGTGGAATTGATCTTAACATTCTCCTTGGGGTAGCCGAGCACATCAACGAACAAATCTTTGATGTATGGGTACAGGTCTGGTTCGTTTCCCTGCCATTGTCTGATTTTGTTTAGGGCGTCGACTTGCGCTTTTAAGCTAGTCATTGTCGTTCTTCCTCTTTAACGTGCGTTAGAAATCGATTTATATCTTGCAGAAACATGAGAACATTCTGTTTCCACACGAACCCCCTTCGGTAGTCTGGAACAATATAGAAGTTCTTGAATACATCAGGTAAGTTCACTTTGCCAATCTCTATCTTATTCAATTGACTCTTATCACCATTAGCGCGCTGACTCTTTATGAAACGTTTAAGCTCATATAATTTCGCGCGCGCTTCACTCTCCAGAGACGGCACAGTTCATTTCTTCACTGCTTTTTTTACAGTCTGAAATAACGATGATTACAGGATGTCCATACCGAAGAATACTTGCGTGAATAGGGCGCGCGAAGCCTAGAGGATCTGATTATGGGACTCGATGAAGTCAATGTATTGACGATCTTGGCATCGATAGTCTAGATTGAACAGTCTGCGCTTTGCTTAGCCGCCTTTTCTGGTGAAAAGGAAAGGGTCTTTTATGAAATCACAAGAACCACAGTAGTAGCAAACGCGTTTATGCTGCCAGTTGGCCTTTCTGCACGTGGATTCTGCGCAAATTTTGATTTGTCGAGCATCAGAGGGTACATCAACGTTCAGGATTTTCTCGGAAACTGAGTATTCTAGTTTGTTGATTTCTTTCCTTAGTTCACTATCATTGCTAGGAAGTCCTACCAGTAGTCCTTCTACTGTCTTGTTATGCTTGCTGCTTTCTCTTTCTAGATACCTCCTCAATTGCAAAAGCATCAAAAGATCCATGCTTCCTTTTTTGACCTCAACTACTACTGCCTTTTCTTCATTCGAAAACACGAAATCCGCCCGCAATCGGTCGTCGTACACCCTTTCGTGAGTTAACTTCATGGTACTGAAGTCGTCTCCCAGAAAGTATGGATAGCGTTTTATTATGTCATGAATGTCGAATTCGCGCTCTGGTCGCAACTTAAAGACCCTTAGCGACCAATTTCGCCTATGTGCTCTCTTTTCTTGTAGGTTTCCATAATGTGGTCGATCAGCGTCTCTCTGGTCTTGACCTTTGTCACCTTTCTCATCTCTAAGAATCCTTTGACAGCGGCCTTGATGGAATCAATGTCAGGATATTTCTCGGTATTTGCGAATTCCCTTCGGATTTCCTCTTCACTCATTTTAGAAAACTCTCTCCAAATTAGCCGGGTCTGAGTCGTTGACTCTTTGAACACATAAACCAGTTCATTCTCAAGCTTTTCAATTAGAGACAAGACCGAATCCACGTTCTTCTCGTCAACATTGTTGGCAACCAATGCAGAGACGTCGGAGAGCTTTCTGAACACAATTCTTTCTTTTCTATCGAGTTTCAAGATGCATTCCTCAGCTCTTATTTATTGACCCACGGAAATCGCTTTCCGACTTTTTCCAACACAAGATCAGTAAACTCGTCAATCCGTTGGATGTAAGTCTTGATGGGTGGGTATGACATCCTATGATATATGGTCGGGATGAAGGCATCTATTGATCTTGCCACTTCAACTGAATCGTTGAAATATGGCTCAAATACTTCTGCGTGTGCAAAGATATTGTGATTAGTGATTTTGGGATCAGCTTTTATATCGCGAAGACGCCTCTCAAACAAAACTCTCTTGCCTGGCTCGAGCGTGGCGTTTCCCTTGATTCGTGTAATGACAACTCCCAAAAGCTCCAGAGCGTCATCCGAATGTTGACCTATGTCGGACCATATGTCATCGACTTGCTGACAGAGAATCTGGAGACCGATATCAGCGAAATAATCGGGATTAACCGGTATGATGAAGTAATTTGAAAATATCAGCGCGTTCTGAGTTGTTCTATAAATATTCGGAGGGCAGTCGAATATTATGAATTTGTAGCTATTTTGAACCTCTTCTAATTGAAGTTTCAGAATCTCATCAATCCCTATTCCTTTTGCACTCATCTCTTGTTCCAAAGCTATTGATCGATACGTGTTCGGCATCAAATCAAGATTTGGTGTTAACGACATACCCAGACGGTTCTGAGCCACAGCCTTCACGACGGCATCAGCAAACCTGAAATGATGTGTCTTCTTGATCCTGTCAAGAAACATTCGGTAGACTGTCTTGTTGGGTTCATTTTGTATTCGTTGGGTGCCTCGATTTTCTCCAAGCAACCATTGAGTGCTATTGGATTGAGGGTCAAGATCAACAAGCAATGTGGCAAATCCTCTCTCAGCAAGTGTCGCTGCAAAGTTAACGGCCGTCGTGGTTTTCGCTACGCCGCCTTTGAAGTTTATGAATGAAATCTTGGCTGCTTTTGGAATATGGAATACCTCGACAAGCTATAGAACCCTTGATCTGATAAGCTTTTTCATAATATTGGCGAAGGTTCTGGAGCGTCGAGGATAAGACTCATCTTCGCAATCCTAAACAGATATAGACGGGCACAAACTATTCAAGAAGCGCAAGTAGTACCCTAGTCCGTCCAAAAGGGCCCGTAGTCTAGGCTGGATTAGGATGCTGGCCTGCGGAGCCGGAGATCCAGGGTTCAAATCCCTGCGGGCCCGCCAATTTCATGTGACATTCGGATGTGCCCAGATAATAGCGAAGAAAGCATGTATGCGTAGATGGTTTGGTGGGGATGGATGGCTGAGGTGATTATTCGGGCTGTGAAGTTGACGAAGAGGTACGGTGATTTCTTGGCAGTGGACGGCATCGACTTTGAGGTTTTCAAGGGTGAATGTTGCGGTTTTCTGGGGCCTAACGGCGCTGGGAAAACGACGACTATAAAGATGATTCACTGTGTTCTGCCTTTGACTTCTGGCAGCTTGGCTGTGGCTGGCATGAGTGTTTCTGAAAACCCTAGAGAAATAAAGAAGATGATAGGTGTTGCTCCGCAGGAAGAGAATCTTGACCCGGACTTTACAGTTATCACGAACCTTCTTGTGTACGCTCGATACTTTGATGTTCCAAAGAGTGAGGCTCTCCAACGGGCGGAGAGCCTGCTCAAGTTTACGCAGTTGGAGGAGAAGCGAAACGTCATAATTGACCAGTTGTCGACTGGAATGAAGAGGCGGTTGATATTGGCCAGAGCTTTGGTTAATGAGCCGAGGATTCTCTTGTTGGATGAGCCGACGACCGGTCTTGATCCGCAGGCGCGGCATTTGATCTGGGATAAGGTTAGAAGCTTGAAGAAGCAGGGCGTCACGATAATTTTGACCACGCATTACATGGATGAGGCGGCTGAGCTTTGCGACCGAACGTTGATCATGGATAGCGGCAGAATCATCGAGGAAGGCACACCGGCCGACCTGGTTAAGAAGCATGTGGGAGAAGAAGTCTTGGAAGTCGATTACGACGAAAAAGTGATGAGCACGTTCAAAGAAAAATTCCCAGATGCAAGACTTGAAGTCGTAGGCGAAAGAATTCACGTGTTCACTGATCAGCCGCACGGAATTTTCACGAGCTTTCTTGAGAATTTTCCAACGAAGGGCGCTGCTGTTCGCAACGCTAACCTCGAGGATGTTTTCTTGAAACTGACAGGGAGGAAACTGAGAGAGTGACAGCTTCACAGAACTCTGCGCGGTTCAGCTTGCCTAAACTGACCTACAGGGTGTGGAAAGTCTGGCGGCGAAACTTTGACGTCTTCAGGAAAACCTTCAAAGTCAACTTTTTCCCTCCTCTACTTGAACCCATCTTCTATCTCGCAGCCATGGGCACTGGCTTGGGAGCGCTAATCACAGGGTCAATAGAAGGCCAATCATACATACAATTCATAGGGCCAGGGTTGGTGTCGATAACCATCATGTACTCCTCGTTCTTTGAATGCACATACGGATCCTTCGTTCGCATGTACTACCAAAAAACTTTCGACGCCATAATTGCCACGCCCATAAGCATCGAAGAAGTCATCGCAGGCGAGATACTGTGGGGGGCGACTCGGAGCCTCATCGGTGGTGCGATAGTGTTAGGCGTCGTGGCGGCGTTCGGGTTGATCTCGAGTCCGCTGTTCATGCTGGTTCTGCCCGTGGCTTTCTTCGCCGGACTGATGTTTTCGGCAATCGGACTCTGCTTCACAGCGTTGGCGCCGAACATAGATTTCTTCAATTACCCGCAGTACCTGTTCATAACCCCGATGTTTCTGCTCAGCAGCACTTTCTTTCCATTAACACTGCTTCCCAAACCTCTCCAGATCTTTGCACAGGCAGTTTTGCCGCTGACACACACAGTGAATTTGGCCAGATGGTCAATGTTCGGCTTCGGCGAGTTATCGATAATTCCGAGCCTCGTGTGGATAGCGGCTGTGACGCCTGTCTTCTTCGTTCTGGCCATAAACATGATGAAAAGGAGACTGGTCAGATAACTTCAATCGCACGAAGCTTGCTCTTGTCCACTACATCGGTTTCGAATGACAGGTGCTAGGCTTCAAAGCCCCTGATGAACTGGTCTATGTCATTTCCCACGTTATGGCCCTCGTAGCCGCCTTCCAGAACGAAGAAAGTGGGCTTTTTCAAAGATGCAATCCTTTTTCCAATCTCCCTGTAACCTTTCGCCGTCAAGCCAAGCGAGGCTAGGTCTCCATCGTGCGTGTCAAACCCAGCAGAGACAGCCACGACTTCAAACCTCCCGACATCAACAGTACCTAACGCTTTGTCAAGAGTCTTCACGTAAAAAGTGTCTCCGCAATCTCGCGGCAAAGGATAGTTAAGACAGTTTCCTTCAGAGGCTGTCCCTGTGCCAGGATAGTTCGGGTGCCGATGCAATGAGAGATACGTTACATGCTTGTCGCCTTGGAAGATTTCTTGAGTTCCGTTTCCATGATGCCCATCGATGTCCAAAATCAAAGTGGGCTTGCCCAGGCTTTTCACGGCTATGGCTATGTTGTTGAAATAACAGAACCCCCTAGTGGTAGCGCCCAGTGCGGCGCCATGTTTTCCTGCATGATGCCCAGGCGGACGCATGAGAGAGAATGCTTTAACCTTCGCTGCCAACATGGCCGCTCCCGTTGAGAGCCTTGCGAATTCGAAGATGTTGTCGTAGGCGGGGGTGTCACCGTCCTCGACCATTCCCTTCTTAACCGCCCACAAATACTCGCTGTCATGAACGCTGAGCAAGTCTTCCTCAGATGCTGGTTCAGGCTTCAAAAATACGTAGCCCTTGTCACTCAGGATTTCATGGGCTTTCCTGACCCTCTCGGGCCCTTCAACATGCCAGGATCCGTAGCCCAAGCATTTCCTCGAGAACACTATTTTCGTCCTCATAATTATGTGCACCCGCTTCCAGATAGATTGATGTTTTTCAAATTAAAATATAGCCCCTAAAAAAGTCCATTTCTAAGTTGGATTTAAAGCGCGCGCCTTTTTTTTGACGAACCCAGAGGCAACAATTCTAGAATTGAGTGACTTTTGAGGAATGTTGAAAGAATGGCATGTAACAAGTCGTAATGCGCGCGATACTGTTTTAGGGTTAAAACGATGGGAAACGTTAGGAAATGAGCTAACAGCACACTAACATTTCAGTTTTTCCGAATTTTGTCTCCCACAAATACACGAGGATTTGAGCTTCTTTCTGAAATCTAGCATAGCGTTGGACAGTATTAGAAAGTGTCTCCCACTCGTCAAAATGTTGTCTCCCACAATGGAGAAATCGTAAGAAAGTGTCTCCCATGCTGTTTGAGCGCTTTCTAGCGAGTGTACCACGGTTGTTTATATGCTGTCAAACATACGTCCAGCATATAAAGCGCGCGCGCATCACTAGAAGCACGATGGGCTTTTGTCAACCATGAAGAAAGAACGATAACGGTGTTTGAGAAGTCCATCAAGGGAAAGACAAAACGGAAATGTACCAAGCTTCTACCTGAAGATTTGTACGTCGAACTCATAGAATTAGAACCAAAGGAAGGAAGGATATTCAAAGGCTTAGAAGCTCAAGAACTCAACAAACTTCTGAGAGAAGTGCATAGAGTCGTAATTCCTGAGATAGCCGAGAGAATTCCCAAACCCTTTCATTTCTGGAGACATATGTTCGCGCAACACATGCTGAGAGCTTCCCATTGGAACTATGGTCTAGTTGCTAGTCTCGGAAATTGGAGCTTAGAAGCATTGAGAAGATACTACGGACTGCCACCAAAAGAGGAACTGCGGAAATTCGGACTAGCCACACTGCCAAGAATCTAGAAATGAGCAAATATGAACGAGAAAGAAGAGAAATTCGTGGAAAAACGACAATTCGCTATTCCACTAGAAACCTTTGTCGAGATGGACATTTCTGAGGAACAAAGAGCCAAAATTCTCAAATGGATAGACGACGGTGACATCATTGGCGTTTTTCCTTATGCCACAGGACTACCTAGGCTAGTTTTGACCAATCAAACGAAACTCGACAAGTGGAACAGGAAAAAGAAGAAACAGTGAAGAGCGGGCGCGCACGCACCGATACTATTCCAGATAATGATTAGAAGGCGTACCGTGCACAAGAATTCCTGATACCTTAGGGGAAAGGAAGAAAACCTTGTGCACAGCACATCCTGAAAGTATTAGATGATACAACAAATTTAAGCCTTGTTGACATAAAACCTTAATGAAACTCTCAAATGTCCACTAGATAGGGAAAACTCGTTTCTTCTGAAAGATTTACGGATGTGGAGCGGGCGCGGTGGGGAAATGCAAACGTAGAAACGCGGGACTTGTCCCCAAAGACCATGAGACAGTGGGGACACGACTTCTGAATACAGAAATCAATAGAAGGCTACTCTTAACTGATACATGCTCACGCGCTCGCTGAGACTTAGTGTTCATTCTTAGACTGTTTCTCTCTTTGGATAGAATACGCTTATTATTAGCCAGTTGTTCCAATTGCTCTCGGTTCCAAGGACAAAGAACAACTCTTTTTCTTTTGTAAACTCATCATAGTATTTCTGGGCAACTTTTTGCAGAGCAGCATCTTCGCCAAGTCTTTCTCTTTCAGCCCTGAAAAGCTGGCATATTTCCCAGTCTTCGACCATCAAATCATGAGCGTTCGTACAGCTATAGTCATCACATTCAAAGACGTAAGAGAACTTGTAAGGAATCTTGTCCAAGGGAGACTTGTAATCGCCGGCAAGGGTTTGCTGTATACCGAGGACAAGGTCTTTCTCCCAATCCCTGCAACGCTCTATTGGAGTGATCTTGAATTCCACGATACGTTTTGGTTTAATAATGCCCATCGACGTGTGGTCATTGTCATACTGCGTCTCCAATTCTTCAACAGATTTTCTCGCCAATGGCAGCAGTATTCTCTTTCGCTGGTCCCAATTATTGCTTGTATCCACGTTACCTATAATTTTGATTGAAGAGTCGTTTGTTTTGTAACTTTCCTTTCTGGTAAACTTGTCTCTTGTTGGCTCAACTTCTACTTCTATTACATCGTATTTTTTGAATCGCTGAGGGAAAGGCAAATCGAAGAATCTTATAGGAAATATCCGTATCCATGACTTATGATTGAGGTCTATTCCAGCGGTACATACTGTCCTGTCGTACTTTTGGCTCAGATTAGGGTAGGTTTTGGCGACAACCAGCACTTGTTTCTTCTCGAAAGTCACAGGTCAATCACTCCAAAACCATCAGCCACTAGACGCTCCTTGATGATTCGCCTATGACATTTCTCAACATCGTGTTCAAAACACATTATTACGGTTCTTCGCACATGAGCTAGACCTTCAAGATCTACAAGCGCAATTTGTGAATCCTCCCTTCCTAATGCATTTGCATACTCTCTGAAGAAGAGGTCATAGTTCCCTTCCAGCCATAACCTATGCCGTATTTGGCTTGGAGAACCAAGCTCGGGAAAGTGTTTGTAGATTATTCCGTTGTTGTTGAGCGCCTTCTTTAAAGCTGACTTCGCGAAACCATTCTTTCTGCTAAACGCGAGCTCGCGTACATCTATCAGTTGTTGAACTTTGTTATCTTTGAGAGTTGCTATAAATTGCTCAATTGATTTGCCCTCATAGCCTATTGAGAATACAGTAACGCCTTTTTCGGATAAGTACCAATACATCTCCCCGCCATATTTTCTTCGACGTAACCCAGCGTCCTTCTCCAGTCTCTTTACCCACTTGTTATTCGGAACTACCTGCGGCAGACTCAACTTGTCCTGTATTTCTGCCCAAGTTAGGCCCGTTTTGTTGTTACGTAAGAGTTCAACGACTTTAGACCTGAAAGCTTCATAGGGCATTTCCTTAGTTTCAGAAATAAGCAAACCTTCCTCAGTAAGAGAAGTCATGAGCGGTTGACCCTCTTTCCATCCAAGAGCTTCGACATCCTTTGGTGATATGTTTACAATCCATTTCACGTAGTCTTTTCCTTCAACATTACGCAAAAATCGTCTCTGCAGTTTCATAATTGCCTATTAGGCGCCTAATAGCTAATAAATTTTTAGGCGCCTAATGTGTAAAAAATGAAATGTGTTCACTATCATAAACAAAAGAAATCGTGCAACTCAAGAATAAAATGCTTTTTAAATTCAGCGTGCGCTTCGCGCCGTTCTTTTTTCGTTTGACTCATTTCATCGTTTTTCAAGTGTAAGGCGTGAGGCTTTACAGTCTTCAAAAGTGTTAGCTTCGGTCCCTAACATTCTCCATGGTATTGTTAGTTTTCAGTTTCGCGCGCAAGGTGTTCTGATACCGGTACACACGTGTCTTACGGGTTTTCTGGTTTGTTCTAAAACGTAGAACTATATTCCACGATTCTTGTATAACCTTTGATCAAACATGAGGAGACGCAAGGCTGCTGTTATCGTGTCGGTTTGTTCTGTTGCAGTGGTTCTCAGCTTGTTGTTTCTTTACGTTTCAGAGTTTCCATTCTTTCATAAGTCGGGCGTTATGACGGTTGGGCAGCTGAATACCGGCATCAATTATTGGCGCAGCTTCTACCTGGGCAGAACCGTAACCGTCAGAGGAACATTGGAGCGTTTGCCATTAGCGGGTTTGCTGGGATCTCCTTTCAACGGCTTGCTTAGGGATGACTACTTGAACGAAACTGGAACCATAGAGGTGGATCTGAATTGGACTGAATACGCTTCATTAGAAGGCAGAGACGTGATTGTCAAAGGAGTAATCTCGAATGGCGGCCGTTCTGTCTACATCGAAGCAGAATACGTGGCTCCGCTTCTAATAAATGCCTTCTGAACTGTGTCTTGTTTGAAGGATCTCGGCTGATCCGTTGCAGACAGGTTGCATAGGGCTTTTAAAGTGGGACGTTAACACATTTAACGCGCGCTCTTGAAATGCTGGAGAAACTTCAACAACATGAAAATATCTTCCTCCGTTGTGGACAATCCTTTCGCCGTGTTCCGAAAAGAATGCGAGAGAAGCTTGTCTTCGGCTTTCAAAAAACTGTTTCCAGAAATCCAAATCGAAAACTTGGCGATAGAAAAGCCGCCGAATCCAGAGTTTGGACAGTTGGCTTCGTCAATGTCTTTTGAGCTTGCTAAGAAGCTGGAACAGAAACCCTTGGCCCTGGCTGAACGGTTGGCCAAAGCTGTAGACACGTCCGAATTTTCTTTGATAAGCAGTGTTTCAGCTGCTGGAGGAGGCTACGTCAATTTTCACGTGAACTTCCCCAAGTTCACAGCCTTAACCCTCCGGTCCGCTAGGACCTTGGACGCTGGATACGGCTTCGTCAAAACTGAAGAACCCTTGAAAATCATTGTCGAGCACACGAGCGCGAATCCTCTTCATCCTCTCACAATAGGAACTGCCCGAAACCCCGTGTTGGGCGATACTCTTGCACGCTTACTCTCCAGCAGGGGGCATGCGGTCAGTCGTCACTTCTACATCGACGACGTTGGTCGCCAAACGTCTGTCATCGCGTATGGCTACGAGAAGCTTGGAACGCCCAAACCCGAAGGAAAGCCGGATCAGTTCATAGGCAAGATTTACACGATTACGAGCTGCCTCGTCGAGATAAACCGGTTGAAAAACGAACTTGAGAACGCGAAAAGCGTTTCTGCAGCAGAAGAGATTGCCAAAATCACCAAAGAGCTGGACGATTGGGTTTCCATAGCAGCGGAGATGAAAGACAAGTACCCGACCCTGTTTGAATCGCTCCTCGAAAAAATAGTCGCAGACAAGAACCCTGAAGACTCGGTGAAAATACTGAACAAGGCGTACGAACTCAAAGAGGAGAAGGCAAGACAGCTCATAAGGAATGTCAGTGAGCTATGCCTGGAAGGGTTCAGAGAAACGCTTGGCAGAATCGGCGTTTCCCTTGACTCGTGGGACTGGGAGAGCGACCTTGTCTGGAGTTGCCGAGTCAACGAGGTCTTCCTGAAACTCAAGAAGTCGCCGTACACTTTCGCCGAGGGCGGGGTCTTGGAGTTCGACGCAGGTGAGGCTGTGAAACAGCAGGGGCTCTGGGCCAAGCTTGGCATAAAAGAAGGCCATGAAATTCCCCCTTTGACGCTAGGCCGGGCTGACGGCACAACGCTGTACACGACGAGAGACACCGCGTATACCCTCTGGAAATTTGAAAGAGCCGACAAAGTTATCAACGTCATCGGCATGGAGCAAAGTCTTGCGCAGCTGCAATTGAAGATAGCCTTACACGCCCTAGGCTACAGCAAGTTCGCGGACAACCTAATTCACTTCGCCTACAACCTCGTGACGCTTCCAGGCTACAAGATGTCCAGCCGAAGAGGACGCTACATAACCCTCGACGAAGTTATGAACGAAGCTGTAAGACGGGCCTACGAAGAAGTTTCGAAGCGTTCGCCACAACTGTCAGAGAAAGAGAAACTGAAAATCGCAGACTTCGTCGGCTTAGGCGCCGTTCGCTACGCCCTCATCGAAGTCGACATTTCGAAACCCGTCCTTTTCACCTGGGACCGAGTGCTGAACTTCGAAAAAAACAGTGCACCCTACATTCAATACACTCACGCCAGAGCCTGCAGCATCATGAAAAAAGCAGGCGAAAAAACAGGAAAGCCCGACTTCGACCTGCTTAGCGAGAAACTGGAACAAGAAATAATCCTCACGCTGGCCAGCTTTCCAGACACGTTCGTCGAAGCAACAGAATACCTCAAGCCCAACCTCGTCGCCGACTTTGCCAACATCTTAGCTGACAAGTTCAACACTTTCTACAACGCGTTCCCAGTGATAAAAGCCGAACCTCAGGGATTAAGCAACGCAAGACTTGCTCTGACGGACACAGTTCGAATAGCACTTCGAAACGCCCTCAACCTAATCGGCATCTTGGCTCCCGAGAAAATGTGAAGCGCTACGCGCGTGGGTGTGATTTTCGACGAAAAACGTTTTATGCAGTCTTGATAGCCTAGGAATCGGTGAAGCGTTATGAGCGATTTGGAGAAGTTCAGGCGTTACCGTGAAAAGATGAACGAGCGCATCCTTTCCGCTGGAAACCTCGGAATCAAACGTTTCTTCGCTTTGGACACTCGGGTATATGAAAAGGGTGTTCTGGACGTGAAGACCAAGGAGATGATGGGTTTGGTCGCTTCCATGGTCTTGCGGTGCAACGACTGCATCACTTACCATGTGATCCGCTGTGTACAGGAAGGGGTCTCAGACGAGGAGCTTTTTGAAGCGTTGAACGTAGCGTTGATAGTGGGCGGTTCAATCACAATTCCCCACATAAGACGCGCGGTAGACACGCTTGACCAGTGCAGAGAGAAACAGCGGAAGGGACAAGCGGTAAAACTGTAGCTGACACGCGATTTCAGATGCTGTTGCTGAGTATACAGGCTCGTTTTGGCTAGAAGCTTCAGAATCAAAAATCTCTTATACTGCCCTTTTAATCTAGAACGAGAGGTCTCTACATGCCCAGCTCTTACTTTAAGAGGAAGGTTAAAGCCATCGAAGTTACAGAGAAGAGCGTGTCCCGGCTCTTGGCTGAAATGAGTGAGACAGCTTACCAGGGGAGAAAACTCGGGGAAGCTGTTGATGTTTGGGAAGCGATGCTGAAGGAGAAGGATCTTGTCATCATCATGGGTTTCTCAGGGTCGATGAGCACGGCTGGACAGTGGAAGATGGTTAATTGGCTTATAGAAAACCGTTTCATCGACGTCCTCGTTTCAACCGGAGCAAACGTTTCAGAGGATATAGTGGAAGCGATGGGCTTCAGCTACTGGCAGGGTACGCATTACGCTGACGATGAGAAGCTTCTGAAAGCGGACATAAACAGGTACTACGATGTTTACGGGAAAGAAACCGACTACCGAGAGATGGAGCTGCTCATGACCAACGGGCTTAAGACCCTCAAGAAAGGGTATCCTTACACCTCAGCCGAGCTCCTGTACGTTTTTGGCAATTACCTGAATAAGAAGGGTGTGAAGAGCATAGTGGCTACAGCAGCGAAACACAAAGTCCCAGTGTTTTGTCCAGCCATAGCCGACAGTGCCTACGGCGAGGCTTTTCTGATGGCCAAGAATGAGGGGCATCCAATCATCTTGGACTCGGTTAAAGAGTTCGATCAGTTCGTGGGCATAGGCGAGAAAACCAAGGAGGTCGGCGTCATCTACATCGGCGGCGGCGTGCCCAAAGACTTCACTCAGCTTCTGGCCATCTCCGTCTCGCCTAAAACGATGGACGAGGGCGTTCCAGGCAGGAAGGGTCACCTGCGGAAAGGCATAAAGGAGTATTACTATCCTCATCGCTACGCGATTCAAATAACGACGGATTCGCCTCAGTGGGGAGGCTTGTCCGGCTGCACGCTTGAAGAGGCGATAAGCTGGGGAAAAATCGATTGGACAGGGAAAAGAGCTGTGTGCTACTGCGATGCGACGATAGCTTTGCCCTTGATAACTCATGCACTCAACGAACGCGTGAAAGCAAAGAGAAAGGCGCCTGATTTCTCGTGGCTCTTCAGCCACGTTTCCTAGGCTTTCCCGCTCGGGCCAAGAGGGAGCCCACCATCACGGGCAGAATGAGTGAAGCGTCTCCTTCAATCATTATCTTGTCAGCTTTTCTGTTTATCTTACCCCAGGAAACCGCTTCTCTAGGTCTGGCGCCTGATAAGCTGCCGTCCCATTCTACAGCAGTGCTGATGTAAACGGCGTAGTTGAGGCCGTCTTTGAACTGGTTCCACCAGAGCGTGTGATGCTTTGATATTCCGCCGCCTATGAGCAATGCGCCACTTCTTTTAGCTGTGAAAACAATGTCGCTCAGCTGGCCGGAGTCTCTGAGCAGGTTAAGTTTGAAATCGTGATCTTGCGAGAATAGCCAGGTTTGGTATCCCACGGCTCCGTCAGTGATGCCTGGCACGAACACGGGCACGTTGTTCTCGGCTGCCCAGTAGAGGATGGAGCTTTCGTTGCAAACGCGTTTTCCAATCTCGCGGCAGAGCTGAGCTGATGAAACTTCTCTGGCGCCCTCTTCCCACAGGGTTTGCAATAGCGTCTGCATTTTTTCCTCGATGATTATTCCGTAGCTTTCGTTGGGCACGAGAACGTTTCCGAGGCGGTTGACGCCTTTTTCTCGCAGTCTGACATCGTTCATGACGAAGGAGCCCTTGTAATAGTTTTTCCAGCTTCGGGCAACGTCATGATCCAATGTTCCACACGTCGTGACGACCACATCGACGAGTTTCCGCTTCACGAGTTCCTTCAATGCTCCTCGGGCGCCTGTGGCCACCAAGTTTCCCGTGAAGGAGAGAAACTTTACACATTTCTTGTCTTTGACCATGTTTTCTAATATTTTGACGCCCACGGCGAGTTTTCCAGCCGTGAATCCCCAGGCCTTTTCCATCTGTAGAACAAGCTCGTCCACGGACATTTTCTCGGAAAAACTGTAATCCTCAACTGCGTCGTCCAATTCAACGTTGCCCCTAAACGGCTTCAAGGTAGGTTTTGTAGATTGCGCCTGCAGCGTCTTTGATGGCTTTTTTCTCCGGTTCGCTGAGCTGATCCCACATGTCTGGGCCGAGTGACTTTGCGATTCTCGCGGGTACGGTGACGTAGACGGGTTCATGCGTGGTCTTGAACTGGCTTTGCCTGGAATAGCTCATGACTCTGCCCGTGTTCAGCATGATTCCGCGGATTATCTCGATGAAAGAGCCCGCTGGGCCGTATCTTGTTCCGCCCAGAAACCGTATCACTTCGCGGCTGACCTCTTTAACGTAGTTCTCGCATTTCGCCTTGTCGAGTGTCTGACGGGTTTTCTTGAGATGTTCTTCTAAAGGATGGCCGTTGATTTTGACGGTGCTCCACAGGGGAACATCGGCTTCGCCGTGTTCTCCGCCCACGTAGGCTTCAACTGCTCCCATGGGGACGTGGAGTTCTCTGCTGATGATTGTTCTGAATCTTGATGTTTCAAGGTTGGTTCCTGTTCCGATTATGTGTCTCTTGCCCTGTGCGGTTTTGTTGGCGAGCGTGGTCATGGCGTCAACGGGGTTGGTGATGACGAAGTACCAGGCTTGAAGGTTGTTGTCAAGGGTCTTTTCGACTACCTCCTTGACTATTCCAGCGTTTTTTGCTGCCAAATCTCTCCGACTCATCTCAGGCGTGCGTGGGAAACCGGCGGCTATGACTATGAGATCCGCGTCTTTCAACTGTCTACCGTCTGTGTATGCGTTTATTTTGATGTCGAAGCCGTGGCTTGCGATAGCGTGGTACATCTCCTCTCTCGTCATGTCAGCCACGCCGGGGGCCGGGTCAATGAGTGAAAGCTCGGTTACATATCTCTCAAAGATCAGGGTGAAGGCAACTTGTCCACCCACGCGGCCAGTGCCAGCTACTGCTATGTGAACCATGATTTCACTTCTTAAGGCAAAATGTTCTTGGCTTTAATAAAACAATTGTGTTCGAGGCAGTGCACACGTTGGAAAACAGGGTTTAGTCGACTAGGTATTCAATGATTTTTCCGTAGAGATCCTTGTTTCTGGAGTCTTCGTAGCCTGCGTAAATGCTTGGGTTGTCGTTGACTTCGACTACAACGTAGTTTCCGTTGAATTCTTTAATGTCGACTCCGTAGAGTCCCTTTCCGATGACATCGCAGGCTTTGAGTGCCACTTCCTTCAGTTTGGAGGGAGCGTTTTCTGTTTTTAGGGCGACGGTTCTGCCCCATACGAAGGTTGGTTTGCCTCGGCGTTTTGCTCCGTGTTTCCATCTGCCCTTGGGAATCATGTACTTGCACACGTACAAGGTTTGACGGTTCAGCACGCCGACTCTCCAGTCGAAAGCCGTGGGCATGAACGTTTGTACAGCGAGCATGTCTGATTTTCTGAAGTATCTCTTGGCCACGTCGCGGAAGCTTGTTTCGCACGCGACCTTTTCCACGTATTTTGAGAAGCTCGTGTACGGGGCTTTGACGACGATGGGTTTTCCTAGGGTTTCGAAGACTTCAAGCAAGCGCTTGTGGTGGAGATCTTCTTTGTTCATGAAGACCGTGGGGATGTGGGGCACATCGTGTTTCTCGAAGAGATCGTAGAGGTGGATTTTGTTGCCGCAAATCTGTATGGACTCGGGGTCGTCGACCACCTTTTTGCCCAGCTCCCAAGCCGTTTTGGAGACTACGTAGGATGTGAACAGCGGGTCGGTTGTGGCTCTTATGAAGACCGCGTCGTAGTTTGGGATTTTGGATATGTCTTCTCTGAACATGAAGTCGAATTGGTGGCCCATTCTCTGTGCTGTGCGCTGGAAGTTCTGGAGTGCGACTGCTTCTCTCTGATCTGAAAAGTTATACTTCTCGACAAAACAGGCTATATTAGCCAACTAGGTGTTCACCCTTGCTCGACATGCGAGAAACCTCTTGACTAACCATCTCCACATCTGCGGGCGAAATTTCTTCTAATCTCAAGGGTTGGAGCCCGCATAGGTATGCTTCGTTTCCAACCGTTTGGACGTGAAGCTTGCACATTGGAAGTTTGAAAACTTCGAAAACTCTCATCGAGAGTTTTGCAACCTCCCCCTCAATCTTGCACTTTCCAAAGAAAGACTTGAACGAGATCATCTGGCCTTTGAGCGGTTGGGCGCAGACAGCGAACTTGTAGTTCATGCTGAGACTCTTAACGGCTCTGTACAACGCACTCTTGTTCTGTGCGACGATGAAACCGTCATAGCAGAACGGGTTGACAGCGAAAACTACTAGTGGAAAACCAAGCTCCAAGATTATCTGCTTCACCGATCCAGTGACCACGTACCGCAGAGTTGGAATGCCTGCTTTTGAAGCTCTAAGAAGCAGAATAGGCGTTCTGCTGGCGTCGATTATGCTTTCGCTTGAGGGAATCACGTGGTTTCCCAAAACCTCCGCGTGCGTGGACACGTAGTAGCTTGTTTTCAAGTATCGGTAGTCGTTGTTGAGGTTGAGAGTAAAATCTTTGATTGATGAGTTCAGGAAGGCGGTCGGTTTCATTATATGTAAGCTTGTCGGTAAGTCGATGTTTGAGACTACCAGCACCCATGTGACACCAGATAACTAAAAGGTCGGTAACGCGGGTGACATATTTAAAATTAACTGTAATCAAACTGTGAAAAACACAAGAAGCTAACTCACTCATTAATCGGACAACGCCTTCGTGCACGCTAAATGGCTATTCCGAAGGCTTCTGCGAACTTTTCTACCTTGCTGAATTCAAGAATGAAGTTTCTGCCCTTGTCGGTGAGTTTGAAAACGACTTCGTCGCGCACGCGAAAGACTTAATTCTTACAGGATTTTCTGTCATAAGAACAAAAGGTGGAATGGTTTGGCTGGATTAGCCCAGTTAAAGTTTGCCATGGGAACTGGCATATTCGTCACGGTCTTCATATTCGCCGCTTTTCTAGCGGTGGTACTTTTCATAATTCAATATCTCGTTGCGCCTTTAACGCTGGGTGTCGACGTGATTCTAATCTTGGCTCTTCCCCTTCTCTTCGTGCTTTTCCAGTACGCTATCGGGCCGTCACTCGTGAGGTTTTCAACTCATTTGCAGTATCTTAAGCCGGGCGAGAACCCGTGGCTGGAGTCCACTGTGAAAGATCTTGCGGACAAGAGCAAGGTGCCGATGCCGAAGCTTGCGATCGTTCCGGACAAGACGCCTAACGCCTTTGTCTTCGGCAGAACTGCTCACTCTGCCACCTTGGCTGTTCATGAGGGGCTTTTGCGAAACTTGAGCGAGGACGAGGTGAAGGGGGTAATCGGCCATGAGTTGGGGCACATAAAACACAGGGATTACGCTATAATGACGTTGCTTTCCGCGTTGCCTTTGCTGGCCTATCTTGTTGCTCGTGCAACTTGGTCGGCAGCGTGGCTGTCAGGCGGGTCTTCGAACAGGAAAAACCAAGGCAATGCAGCAGCGGCGCTCATCGCTATTGGCGCGCTTTCCTTCGTAGTCTATTTCATTGCACAGTTGAGTGTGATGCGTCTCAGCAGGCTGCGGGAACACTATTCAGACGCTTATTCGGCCTACGTGACAGGCTCGCCTAGAAGCTTGGAAAGTGCACTCGCAAAAATCACTTATGGCCTTTCACTCTCGCCGAAACCTCCGGAGGGTGTCCGCGCATTCTACATAGGCGACCCGGCTCAGGCTAAGCAGGAAATCCGCGAGATAATGGACAAGAAGCAAGAGTACGACCTGGATCATGATGGCGTGCTAGACGAGAAGGAGCTGGAATTGGCTATGGAGAAAGAGGCAAAGTCCACGTGGCACACAGTTAACACGTGGTTTTCCACGCACCCGCCGACCTTCAAACGCATAATGCTGCTTCACGAAATAGAACAGGAAATGCAGAGCGGAAAATACACGAGCGACCGCGTGTACTCACACGTCTAAACAAGGACGCATGCAAGATAATTTATACGCTGTATTACTGCTCTTATATTGTAAGAGTAGGGTGAGGCTGAGATTTGAGGGTTAAGCTTCTCCGTCACACGGCAGATTCGGAGCTTCTGTGTGGGGCCGCGGCTGCGACGACCGTGAAGAGCGGGAGGCCCTCCGAAATCTTGCGGAAGATGGACTTGGATGCGGCTAAGCTAAGAATCAGGCAGGTGACGGGTTATGGGCACGCTTCAGTCATTGAACATGCTTATTTCACCTTCAGCGTAGAGGACGTTTCCAGAGCCATGACGCATCAGCTTGTGAGACACCGTATTGCTTCGTATACGCAGCAGAGCCAGCGCTACGTAACGTATGACACGATAGAGAAGTATGTGACGCCGCCGAGCATCGTCGGCAACGCGGAGGCGAAGAAGGTTTTCGATGAGACGCTGGAGAGAATCTCTGAAGCTTATCGCCAGCTTCTGAAGATGACGGTTCCGAAGGAGGATGCACGGTTTATCCTGCCGAACGCTGCAAAAACCAACATCATAGTGACGATGAACGCGCGGGAACTGCGGCATTTCTTCAACCTGCGATGCTGTGCACGCGCTCAATGGGAGATAAGAGAAGTCGCGACGGAAATGCTGAAACAGGCAAAGAAAGCTGCGCCCGCCCTGTTCGAGGACTGTGGGCCCACATGCGTTGAGGTCGGATACTGTCCTGAAGGAAAGATGAAGCCGCCGGAGTGCAGCGTTTCGGAGATTAGTGCGAGATTTCGAAATATGTAGAAATTCTCAGTTTAGAACATACGCGATGTCAATGACAGGATTGAAAGTTCTTGCTGTAACCACGAAATACTGGAGACCCGGAGAAGACTACCTAGAAGAAATAGTCAAAGCGGTCAAGGAAAAAGTCGCTGACGATGACTTTGTTGTTGTGTCGGAAAAGGCAGTTTCAACGGCCTTGAACAACATATTGGATGAGAACACGGTCAACCCCGATGCGGCGGCAAGGTTAATTGCGGGTTTTTGGATGAGAAAATGCTGGGGCTATTTCTTGGGGCCGTTGTGTCATCTTCGAAGGAAGTTGGTGTTGCAGCTTCGCAGTTACCCATTGACTGTGGGAAGCCGGCACAAGCAAGTTGCCCTGCAACGCGCCGGAGTGCTGCAGGCATTGATGTTCGGTTCTGAGGGGGGCATAGACGGAAGCAACCTGCCGTACTCTTATGTTAGTCTTCCGTTGAACAGGGCTGAAGTGATAGCGGAGAAGATACGTTTGCGGGTGTCAGCTGCCTCGGGAAAGAGGTTGTTCGTGATGATTGTGGACACTGACAAGACGTATTCATTCAGAAACTTTCATTTCACGCCCCGGCCGAAGCCTATCAGGGGCATCCATTCGTTTGGAGGGTTTGCAGCATACGCTGTCGGGCGATTTCTTGGGCTTCAGAGAAGGGCGACGCCTTTGGCGGTGTCCGGTGGTTCCCTGCCAGCGGAGGCGGCTTTAAGGGTGGCTGAGGTTGCGAATCGCGCGAGGGGTCATGGGGCGGGCGGGACAGTGTGGGACATGGCGGAAACGTTCGGGGTGCCGTTGGCTGATGTGAGTTGGAAGATGCTTGAGACAGTAAGACATAAACCCATAGTCATCGTTAGGAAAAAACGGTGAGACAGGTTCATGGAAGAGGAAACGAAGAAGCTGGCTGCTTTTTTCAAACCCCGTTCCGTCGCAGTGGTCGGTGCGACGAAGAGGGTAAACAAGGCTGGCCACGTGATATTCAAGAATTTTGTTGAGAACAAGATGAGGGGCGTGTTTAAGGGCGAACTTTACGCGGTTAACCCGACTGAAGACTCGATAATGGGAGTTAAGTGCTACCCTTCTTTGACCAAGATCCCGGATGCGGTTGAGCTTATTGTTGTCGTTGTTCCTGCAGCGGCTGTTCCGAGCGTGCTGGAGGATGCGGTGGCGAAGAAAGTGAACGATGCCGTCGTCATCAGTTCAGGCTTCGGGGAGGTTGGAAATCACGAGCTTGAGCAGCAGATAGTCGATATAGCCAAGAAAGGCGGGATCCGGCTTTTGGGACCGAACTGTCTGGGAGTCTACGATTCCAAGACAGGGGTGGACATGCTTTTTCTGCCCGAGACGAAAGTGTTGGCGACTGGAGACGAGGTCATCGCTACGCCTCGACCGATTCCTGGAAACATCGCCATAGTGACTCAGAGCGGAGCCTTCGGTGTTGCGGCTTTGGACTATCTGGCTGGAAGAGAGGTGGGTGTCAGCAAGTTTGTGAGTTTCGGCAACAAAGCCGACGTGAACGAGGGTGAGATGCTCCATTATCTGTTGCATGATGAGGAAACCAGGGTTATTCTATTGTATGTTGAAGACATCAAGTCTGGACGAGAATTCATGAAGGTAGCCGAAAAGGTCACGAGGAAAAAGCCTATCATCGCCATCAAGTCTGGAAGAACAAGTGCCGGAGCGAGAGCCGCATCTTCGCACACTGGAGCCCTAGCGGGTTCGGATAGGATATATGACGCGGTTTTCAAGCAGACGGGCATCTTGAGGGCGGAAGACATGGACGAGTTTTTCCATATGGGCAAGGCCTTGGACTTGCAGCCGCCTGCCGCTGGAAAAAACGTGGGAATAGTCACTGATGCTGGCGGTCCTGGCATTATGGCGGTTGACGAGTGTGAATTGAAAGGCTTGACTGTTCCGCATTTTTCTGAGAAGACCGTGGCAAAGTTTGAGAAGCTGAAGGTTGAGGGAAAACTCCCAAAGTTTGCTTCTAACCTGAACCCCGTTGACATTACAGGCTCAGGGACAGACGAGATGTTCGAGATATCGACTAGAATACTTTTCCAGGATCCGGAGCTCTGTGGCATAATACTGCTCGGCCTTCACCACACGCCGGCCGTGCAGGAAGAATACATCGACAAAGTGGCAAGGATGTCATTTTCGTTTGAGAAGCCTATCGTGGCCTGTGACATCGGAGAGACGGAGATGGCTTTGCACACGCGCGCCAGGTTTGACAAGCAGGGCATCCCAGCTTATTCCTCGCCTGAGGACGCTGCGCGAGCATTGAACGGGCTGGTGAGGTATGGGCTTTACTTGAAGAAGAAAGGATGCTTCGAGGAGTACAGGCAGAGCTTTCTGCGGAGCAAGCTGAAAAGGTACGGCGGCGTCAAAACACGACCTTGACCTCGACGGCGTCGCCGTCTGACAGATGGAGTTTACTGCGCAGGTTCCATGGTCCGATGATTTCTAGCTTGTCTTCCGGATAACCCGGGACTTCTGGAACGACAATGCCACAGTTTAGACCTTTGAGAGAGGCTTTGTAACATTTTCCATGGTAGAAACCTGCTTCGGGCATTATGTCCACGCCGTCCTCTGCCAGCGCCTTTTTGAGTTTGACGCTCTCTTCTGTGAGCCTCACGTCCAGTGTTCCAGGATAAGGGATGAAGCCAAGTTTCTCTTCTACCTGCTTCTTGACCCATGGAAGCCCCATAAACCTAGCTCCTTCACCGTTCCCAGAGAAAACCTTGCCTGTCAATCGCAGAGTCTTCAAGAATTAAGCTTCCTAGTCGTCGTGCGCATGGCAGAAATGATAAAGGAGGTTGTGGATGGGGATTCTATTTCTGTTCTTTGAGCCATATGGCGATTTGTTTCATGAGTCTGTTTGTGGTCATGTCGACTACTGGCACTATCATTTTGTCTCGAGTCTCGATTATCGGCTGGTATTTGGGCATCGGAGAGTAGCCGACGAAAGTCCAGTATACTCTTCCGTGTTCCACGAGCATTTTCGCGGTGGTTTCGGTTGAGGCTGAAAGCGGGAAGTAGAGGAAAACGATGCCTTCGGCCCAGTAGAGGCCTGCGGCTTTGCCGCCGGCGATTATGGATGCGAACCTTGCAATGTCGTCTGGAGTGGCGAAGAAATCCTTCTCCATTATTACGACTTCTTTGAAAGGTTCATACTTGATGATGACTGCTTCACCTTCGCTCATAGGTTTCACCTTTCTGGTTTAGTGTCTATCTATCATGTTCCTTTTTTAATCTTGTTATGTTCCTAGAAAAAGTTATAGAGTGGACGATTGTTAAACGGTTAGTCTGTCAGATCTGTAGGAGCATGTTGGGATTTGCCGGAGATTCGAGTGGCTCTCGTGGGTGTGGGGAACTCGGCGTCTGCGCTGGTTCAGGGAATGCAGTATTACAAGGATGCGGCAGAAAACGCGACGGTGCCGGGTTTGATGCACGTTAACTTTGGAGGTTACCACGTTAGGGACGTGAAGTTTGTCGCGGCTTTTGAAGTGAACCTGAACAAGATTGGCAAAGACTTGTCTGAGGCCATTTTCACGGCACCGAACTGTTGTGCCAAGTTTGCGGATGTCCCAAATCTTGGGGTGAAGGTTTCACCCGCGCCGTTTCTCGACGGCGTGGCAGAGCACATGAAAGAGGTTTTCAGCGTTTACAGGGAAGATGAGGTCAAGCCGGTAGACGTTGTCAAGGTTTTGAAGGATTCGAGGGCGGAGATTCTTGTCAACTATCTTCCGGTTGGAAGTCATAACGCGGCGAGGTTCTACGCTCAGGCGGCTTTGGACGCGGGCTGCGCCTTCGTCAATTGTATGCCGGAGTTTATCGGTTCTGACTTTGGATGGGCCAAGAAGTTTGAGGAGAGGGGTCTTCCTGTTGCGGGCGACGATATTAAGAGCCAGTTGGGCGCTACGATTCTTCATCGGAGCTTGGCGAAACTATGTGTTGATAGGGGCGTTATCATCGACGAGACTTACCAATTGAACTTGGGCGGAGACACTGATTTCCTGAACATGACCGTTGAGGAACGGTTGAAGACTAAACGGATTAGCAAGACGGAGGCGGTTACGAGCCTCGTGCCGTACGACTTGCCCACGCGCATCGGTCCATCGGACTACGTGCCTTTTCTGGGCAACAAGAAGATCTGTTACATTTGGCTGAAGGGAAGGAAGTTTGGGGACAGGCCGTTGACGGTTATGGTGAAGCTTGAGGTTGAAGACTCGCCTAACAGCGCGGGCGTGGTTATTGACATCATACGTGCAGTGAAGATAGCGTTGGACCGCAAGATAGCTGGGCAACTGCTAAGCATATCTTCCTACGCGTTCAAGCATCCGCCCATTCAAGTGCCAGATTCGATGGCGAAAGAGTCGGTCGAGGATTACATACAAGGGAAAAGAATACGATGATAGGCGCACCTGCAGTAGCGCACTATCAACCGAGGAAGATGAGTAGGTAACGCGTGAGCGCGCGCATATCCATTTTAGCCACTTCTTTCTTCGTGTGTCACCTAGCAGATAATATTGTTTGAATCTTGTTTCGCATATAGGGGTTGCCTGCGGGAAAAGAAAAGGTTAGTAGTACTTATTGGCAGACGTTTTCTAAGGAGTTAGATTCGATCCGCAGTGCTTGCAGTAGGTGGCGTCGGACGTGTTTTCTGTTCCGCAGTTTGGGCAGTGTTTCTTGTCTGTTGTGAATGAGAAAGAGGGCGGGGGCAAAGGAGGCTTCTCTTTGGGTGTTGTGGGCGTTTTGATGGAGAAGAATGCTACGGTGACTAGTATCCAGCCGACGAAGAGCAGCACGAAGCCTACGAGGACTATGGTTAGGATGGCGCCCAAGAGCAGTAGCAGTCCTGCGGTTCTGAACATTTTCTCTCCAGATTTGTCCGAGAGAACATCAAAGGCTCGCCTGTAAAACACAGCTTGCATCACGAAGAAAACGAGCACCACGACTAGAATCAGAATAAGAAGGCCTACTGCACTTACGGCAGTGAAGACGGCCACGGGGGTAGTACCATTCGACGCAGTGTTCGTTATCATGAATGAAAAGAAGAATACGATGAAAAGCACGATAGCCGCTATGATGCCGATTATGCCGAAGATGAAGCCATACAGCGCGTTCTTAAACAATGAGTCGTCTTTGTAGTAGTCTGCTAAGCCTCTCATGGCGACTAAGACGAGTATTACTCCGACAAGGCTTAGAAATGGGAAGAAGGATCCAACGGCGACTAGAAGAGCGCCTACTCCACCTAACGTCCTATCCGAGTCAAGACTCATCTGCGAAAGCCTACATTAACGATAGTGTTCATTTGATTAAACCCTTGCGCCTACTGGCTTTATTTACTGTTGTGCGCCTCTTCATGCAAGCTGAAGTTCGTGGACGGGTTTTCTACGGCAGATTCTGACGTGAATCCTCTCGTGAAGCCAAATAGTTTTTTATCGCACTATTAATCCGCCTATGAGCCCACCAATCGTCGATGCGACGGTAGCGAGGATTAACGCTGTGATTCCGGCCACTACGCCGACTAACGCGCCGAAAAGTCCGCCTAGGATTCCTCCGGTTATTCCGCCTGTTAGCACGAGGCCTGCGAATGCGAGTATGGCTAGGATGATTCCGGCTAATATTCCTGCGAGGAAACCGGCCAGCAGTCCTCTTCCCATTCCTCCGGCTATAAGTCCAGCCACTAATCCGCCGATGAAGCCGCCTGCTAGGTATCCCAGTCCAGGAAACATTATGCCTAGAGCTGTTGTTACGAGAAAACCGACGAATGCTCCCCACCACAAGCGTCCCATGTCATCGCCTTTGGTTCGTTTAAATGAGCGAGACAAATATAAAAAACCTGTCTAAATCAGTGTGGAAAACTTGGCTTACTGGTTCTGTTTGTCTTTTTCTGTAAGGCATTTTTCTCTCCATTCCGTTCTTCTCCTGTCCGTTTCCATTGGGTAGGAATAGGTCAATTTTCGGGCTGTTTCGCTTGCTATTCTGCTGAACAGGGTTATCGATGCCATCAATGCATGTTTTATGTCTTCTTTGTCGCAGTTTGCAAGCGCGCGCGTAGCTTGAGTAATCAAGACTGAAGCTACGGTTTCTGTCCCCAAAAGCCTTATATGGACTCAAGCGTGCGCTGTAAGATTCGAAAACATTTAGGCGTGCCTAAAAGTTTATATGAATCGTCGAGAAATTTAGGTATGCCTAAAAGCGTGGTGTTATCATGTCTAGCCGAACAATTGAGGATTATCTGAAGGCGCTTTACATTCTCTCTCGAAATGGGAAACCAATATCCACGACAGAGATTGCCGAACACTTCAAAATTGCTCCTGCAAGTGTGACGGAAATGTTGAAAAAGCTTGCCAAAAAGGGCTATGTGAAATATTCTCCATACCATGGAGCTCATCTTACTAACAAGGGTTTTCAAATTGCTGAGAAAATTACGAGGAAACATCGGTTGCTTGAAAGATTTTTGCATGACGTCCTGAGGATAGGGAAGGACAAAGTTCACTTAGAAGCGTGTGAGATGGAACACGGTTTGTCTGATGATGCAGAAGAGTCGCTGTGTAGGTTTCTGAACCATCCTGACAAATGCCCAGATGATGAGAAAATCATTCCAGCATGCAGTCTGCCCTTCTCCAGTTGCGAAGAATGCGTGGCGGTGCATGCGAAAGGTCTGGAAGAAGTGGGAAGGCGAAACAAGAACTTGGTTTCAATATGCGTACTCAAAGAAGGTGATCAAGGCAAAGTTTCGTTCATAAGGGGGGAGCACAAAGTGCTTCAGAGACTTTTGGACATGGGTTTGACGCCGGGGACCAGCGTAAGCGTCGTAAGGGTTGCGCCGCTTAAGGGTCCAATTGAGGTTGGTGTAAGGGGAGCTAGGGTCGCACTCGGACAGGACATTGCTTCGAATGTCTTCGTCGATTCTTTGCAGAGACACAAGCAAGGCTGATGACTCTAAATGGCATGTCATTCTGTGAAATCCGAAAGAGGGACGACGGGTAGGCACGAGAGTGACTCGAGACTTGGCAGAAATCTGGCAATTGCTCTGGCTGGAAATTCTAATGTCGGCAAAAGTGTAGTGTTCAACCATCTCACTGGTTCAAGTCAAATAATCGGCAACTGGCCTGGGAAGACGGTGGAAAGAGCCCAAGGCCTGCTCAATTTTGAAGGACGAAAAGTGGTGGTAGTAGATCTCCCGGGCATCTATTCGTTTTCCACCTTTTCCATGGAAGAAATCGTGTCAAGAGAGTACATCGCTTTTGAGCATCCTGATACCGTCATCAACGTGGTTGATGCCTCTGTTCTGGAACGGAATCTATTCTTCACAATTCAGCTACTTGAAATGGAAGTCCCCCTCGTTATCTGCCTCAACCAAGTGGATGTCGCCAAGAGAAAAGGCATAAGCATCGATCGAAAGAAGCTCGAACAAATGCTGGGCGTGCCTGTTGTCACAACTGTGGCAATCAGGGGAGAAGGAATCTATGAACTTGCAAAGACAGCTGTCAGAGTTGCTGAGAACAAGAGCCAAAAGGAAAAACCTTGCCTCAAGTACGGCGTCGAAATAGAAGAGAGGATAGAGAAACTCGCTGAGGCGATCAAATCTGAGAATCTTGCTTTGGGATATCCACCAAGATGGGTTGCAATCAAACTGCTCGAAAACGACCCTGAGATCAAGAAATCAATAAACTCCAAGTCTGGGAAGATAGTCCGTGAGTCTGAGGCTCTCGCAGGGGAGATATCGCAGATACATAAGGAACCGTGCTTCGCAGTCATTGCTTCAGAGCGATATTCGCTCGCTAACAAAATCGTTGCCGACGTTCTGAAGCAGAGCACTGTTAAGACGACGCTTTCAGAGAGACTAGATTGGGTTACTACACACCGTGTGTTTGGTTATGTTACATCTGCAGGGGTAATGGTCGGGTTGCTTTTGTGGACTTTTACTCTTGGAGGATTTCTTTCCACATTGCTCTCGAATGCACTGGGTTTTCTTGCGCCCGTCAATCCGACGTTCAACGGCTCACTCGTGGGCATTCTTTGGAATGGCGTCTTCGGCGGTCTCGTAGCAGGCATTACACTCGTAGTGCCCTATGTGATACCGTTTTACGTCATGTTGGCAATGATCGAAGATTCTGGGATTCTCACCAGAGTTGCGTTTATGATGGACAGTGCGATGCATAAAATAGGACTGCATGGCAAGGCTTTGATACCATTAATACTAGGTTATGGTTGTAACGTTCCTGCTATTCGTGGTTGCAGAATCATGGAAACAAGGCGTGAGCGTTTGCTTGCAGCCTTTGCCATCACTTTTGCTCCTTGCGCCGCCAGAACAATCCTGATTCTGGGACTTGTGGCAGCCTTTGTGGGCGCCGGATGGGCCCTTGCCCTTTACGCTATAGACATCGTAGTAATCTTTGTGTTGGGCAGAATAGCTTTGAAGGTTATTCCCGGACAATCAACAGGTCTCATCATGGAAATGCATTCTTTCAAGGCCCCCTCTTTTTCTGTTGTTAGCAAGCAAACGTGGGCACGGACCAAGTCGTTGATATACATAGTCTTTCCGACATACATCGCCGGAAGCGCGCTAGTCCAAGTTTTGTACGCTGTTGGCGTTCTCAAGCCTCTGAGCGACGCTTTGTCCCCGCTTACAGTTGCATGGCTTGGGCTCCCCGTGACGACAGGAATACTCTTGATTCTCGGCGTCGTGCGAAAGGAGTTCATACTGCTGGCGTCAGTAGCGGTCTTCGGTTCAACAAACCTTACTCTCTTTCTGACACCTGTTCAACTGATAACTCTCGCTCTGGTCGGAATCTTATACATTCCTTGCCTCTCAACCATTGCAATCTTGGCGAAGGAGTTTGGATGGAAATCTGCCGCTGCGATATCCATGGCCAACCTTGCCACTGCTCTGATTGCGGGAGGAGTAATTTCCCGACTGCTTTCTGTTGTGCTGTGAAATGATATGGATCAACAACTCTTTGAAGAACGAAGTCTTCTGTAAATCCGCATTTTGGCAGGTCTTTCAGATCATAGTGCGTGTGGAAGTGTGTTCTAGCGGGTGCGAGAAATAGTCAAAGTGAAGATCAAATGCAAATATTATGGTGCTCTGTATGACGACACTTTTGACAAATGCCCTTGTTGCGGTGCGGCAGGATAATGTGCATGCTCGTTAGGGCGCCTTCGTTATGTGCTTATTACTTGCTGCCGATCTCTACTTTCTATTCTCCGCTTAATCATCGGGTTTAGCGGAAGGAATGGATGTTGGGTTTAGAATGCGAAAAAGTCTTGATTTGAAAACGTTCGAAGAAAAAGTCGACAAAGAAGGGTTAGTGTGGGAGGAGAAGGGGCAATTTGGAAAGGCCATTGATGCCTACGACCGGCTTTTGGCAGAAGTTGAAGCATTTTCTCCTGCAAGCCAATCAGAGAATGATGACAAGAATGCGATAGTGGCTTACTTGCTCATGAGGAAGGCAGGGGTTTTGCTGCAGACTGGAAAAACTGATCAGGGTGAGCAGCTGATGCATCAAGCGTTAGAGCGCGCTGAACAATCAGGCAATTCGTTGGTAATTGCGAGAGCTCAGGTTGGCGTCGGAGTTTTCTGCGGCTCCACTAATAGGCTTGAAGAAGGAGAGAGACTGTTGAGAGCAGCTCTATTGTCTTTTGGCAAGGGCACAGATTATGACAGCAAACAAGGCTATGGTTGGGCACTTCTCAATCTTGGCGGACTTTATCGTAAGCAGGGCAAGCTGGTTCAGGCTGAGCAGAACCTGTTAGACGCCATCAAGGTGCTCGAGACTATTGAGAATTGGGTAGGTGTCGCTTCAGCTTACGAATTAAAGGCCAAAGTCAACGATGACAAAGCCAACATTGAATGGGCAAGACAGGACCTGCTAAAAGCCATTTCGTATTATGAGAAGCAAGGAATGATGGAAAAGGCTGATTCGCTGAGAAAAAGATGTTAAGTGAAGGGGCGGCACGCACTAGGGCGCACCGCGCGCGCTATGTGTTGTTCTTTACGAATTTTCGAATTGCGTCGTAGTATTGCTTCTTGCCTGTAATGAAAGGATCGCTATGATCTGCGCCCGGTATGATGACGAGTCGCTTGTCTTTTGCAGCAGAGTTTTCATACAGCATTCTTGCCTCTTCTACAGGAATTAATGTGTCCTCCTCGCCATGGATGATCAAGGTGGGCTTAGTGATTGATCGCAATTTCACTTTGTTAAGAAATATGCTGTCGTCTCTCCAAATAGGATGTTCGGGCGGGATGATTGGTGAGAAAAACTGCCTGAGGTTGTTCGCAGGTCCGCTTTCAACTATCAACCCTTGAATATCATCCTGAAAGTTGTAGGCCAGTCTGACTGCCGAAAGACTCCCAAGTGAGCGCCCCATGAGAAAGAGGCTCTTTTTGAAACCGCGGTCCTCAACTATTTTTTTGAATCCTGCAAAGATTCGATGAGAATCTTTGAACATGCTGGTTACTGTTGGAGTGCCATTGCTTAGCCCGTATCCACGATAGCTGGCTACGAACAGGTTGATTCCAATATCATTGTATAAGGGTGCAAACGGATCCATGCTGTCGACGGTCTCTCCGTTACCGTGAAAGTAAAGCAGGGAAGGATAGTCTTTGTCTCTTATGTGGTATCGGCATCCTATTCTGACTCCCTTTTGGACTTCTATGAAATAGTCCTTCGCGTTAGGTGCACGCGGTTTGACGGAGGTTTTCTGCGGATAGAAAAGTGTTCCCAGAAGTGCACGCTTTATTTCCGGTTGATCAAGAAACGACAAACCTACATCTTCGACAGTCATCTTTCCACCGTGAGTTGCAATAACTCATTAACCTATTTGCCATTTTGCGTCTCTGGACGGCGGGTGGAGTCTGTTCTACTCTAGTTTTTCTCCGCATTTGGTGCAGAAGCTGGCTTCGGTGGGGTTCTTTCCTCCGCAGCTTTTGCATACCGTCATGTTTCTGCTGCTTCTGGGTTCTTTAATGTCCTCTCTTACGTTTTTGAAGGCTTTCTGTATTTCTTTGCCTGCTGTTTGGAACGCCTTTTCCACTTCCAGGCCCGCTTTTTGGAGTGCCTCTCTCCAATCCTCTGCAGGAGCTGGTACGCCTGCGTCTATTCCGTGTTTCGTTCTGTAACCGCATTTGGTGCAGAAACTCGCGTCGTCAGGAAGTTTTTCACCACAATGTGTGCAGAAAACCATAAGCATCGCCTATGGCAAAAAGTTGAAAAGAGCGATTTAAGCATTGCTGTGACATTGCGCTTCCAAAGAGAAGCTTCTCAAGCGTAATTAGAGGCGGAAGTGCGTCGTTTTAGGTTTGGGCGTGCTTGGGTTAAACAGTTAATCTTAAACGTTGCCGCATCAAACATTACGTACATTGGTTTGAGGTGAATGAAGATGGTGAACGTGGATGGACACGAAGTGCCTGAAGGATTGTACTACACGAAGGAGTTCGAGTGGATCAAGATTGAGGGTGACAAGGTTAGGGTGGGCGTAACTGACTATGCTCAGAAACAGCTGCGGGAAATCGTCTATGCGGAGCTGCCTGCCTCTGGGGGTTCTATAAAGCAGAATGACCCTTACGGCACGGTGGAATCGGTGAAGGCCGTGTCGGACCTTGTGGCGCCGATAAGCGGAATGATAGAACAGGTGAACGCGGAGGTCCAGTCGAAACCCGAGCTGCTGAACGAGGATCCCTACAACAAGGGTTGGCTGATCATCGTAAAGCCTTCAAGCCTTCAAGCCGAATTGCCAAACCTCATGACCTTCGACAAAGCAGTTGAGTGGCACAAGACCCTGAAGAAATGAAGGAGAACCGATGCCTAAGCGCATAGTTGTAATCGGCGCACACGCAGCAGGCGTGGACGCAGCCTCAGCTGCGAGAAAAACCGACCGCACAGCAGAAATCACGCTCTTAACAGACGAGGAATATCCCGGTTATTCGCGTTGCGGGCTACCCTTCGTCATAGGCGGCGAAATAGCCCAATTCGAGGATCTAATCGTTTTTCCACAGGCTTACTTCAAGATGATGAAGCTGGGTCTAAGGACCCAGACGAAGGCCACAGCGATAAACACCAAGGACAAAACCGTTGAAACCGTCGACAAGAGCGGGAAAGCTGAGACAGTACAGTACGATAGCCTCATCATAGCGACAGGTGCGAGCTCTTTCACACCGCCGATCAAGGGCAGGGAGAAAAAAGGAATACACTCGCTCAGAACATTGGAGGACGGCGAGAAGATAGCCAAAGCCGTCAAAGACGGAGCGAAAACCGCGGTTATCATGGGAGCCGGTCTCATCGGCCTTGAAACAGCCGTTGGACTCCATGAAAGAGGTTTGAAAGTGAAGGTTGTTGAAATGCTGCCCCAAGTCCTGCCGCAAGCGCTTGACCCTGAAATGGCAAAGCTGGTCCAAGAAAGGCTTGAACAGAAGGGAATAAGCATCCTGCTCAATAAATGCGTTGAAGAGTTTGTCGGAACTGACAAAGTGACGGCTATCATTGCGGGGGGCGAACAGATCGAGGCCGACTTGTTCGTGAGTGCCTTCGGCGTAAGAGCAAACAGTCAACTTGCCGCCGACGCGGGGATAGCTTTGGGAGAGACGAAGGCGGTTAAGATCAACGCGCGCATGGAAACGAGTGCCAAGGATGTGTATGCGGTAGGCGATTGTGCAGAGACGATAAACATGATCACTCATAGACCGTTTCTTCCGCAATTGGGCACGGTGGCCGTGAGGCAGGGAAAAATCGCGGGCATGAACGCGGCGGGCGGATATTCACTCTTCAGAGGCGCGTTGGGTTCAGCAGTTTCCAGATTGTTCGACATCGATTGCGGCTGGACGGGGCTTACCGAGACAGCGGCGCAAAAGGCCAGGTTTGAGGTTGTGACGGGCACGATTGCTTCAAGGACTAGAGCCGACTACTATCCTGGATCGTTGCCGATAAAGGTCAAGCTTGTAGTCGAGAGGGAGTCGCAGCGAACAGTTGGAGCTCAAATCATCGGCGGCGAAGAAGTCACCCAGAGAATCAACGCCATATCGTTAGCTATACAGAGACGAATGAGCGCGAGAGACTTGGCAAAAGCAGACACAGCCTACGCACCTCCACTCTGCGAAACTTGGGAACCATTCGTTCTCGCAGCCGAAATCGTGCTCATGAAACTCCGCTAAGACCACGTTTTCCCAGAGCATTTTTTTCCTTTTCAAGGGGCATTTCGGAAACTTAATTAGGGGCATGGCTGAACAGAAAAGTCGGAACTAAGGTGGTTTAAATGACGGTAAAGGCAGCTATAAATGGTTTTGGAAGAATTGGCCGTCTGCTTTACAGAGCGGCCATAGAAAGAAAGGCAAACATAGATTTCGTCGCTGTCAACGACATAACCGATGCAAAAACGCTTGCACACCTGCTGAAGTATGATTCTGTGCACGGAAGGTTCGACGCGGACGTGCAGGTCAAGGGCAACAACCTCTCGGTCAACGGGAAAGAATTGAAAGTTCTGTCACAGAAGGATCCAACCCAATTGCCTTGGAAGGATTTGGGCGTTTACTTAGCTGTGGAATCGACTGGGCTGTTCACGGATCGTGAGGGAGCCTCGAAACACTTGGCGGCAGGAGCAAAGAAGGTCCTGATCTCGGCGCCGGCGAAGGATCCAGACGCCACGATTGTCTTAGGCGTGAACGAGAACACATACGACCATGAGAAGCATAATTTGATCTCGAATGCTTCGTGCACAACCAATTGTGTGGCGCCGGTTACGAAGGTTCTTCATGAAGCCTTCGGAGTGGAGAAGGCGTTTATGATGACCGCTCACGCTTACACGAACGACCAGCGCGTGACTGATCTGGTGCACAAAGATCTGCGCAGGGCAAGAGCCGCAGCGGTCAACATCATCCCGACGACGACTGGCGCGGCGTATGCTGTGGGTTTGGTTATGCCTGAGCTTAAGGGGAAGATTGACGGAATCTCCCTGAGAGTTCCGACGCCGGACGTTTCAATCGTCGACCTGACGGCGCTGTTGAAGAAGGACGTTACGAAGGAGGAAGTGAACGCAGCGTTCAAGAAGGCTTGCACGGGACCGTTGAAGGGAATATTGGAGTACACTGAAGACCCGATAGTTTCGACTGACGTGTTGCACACGACGTGGTCAGGAGTCTTCGACTCACTAGCTACGATGGTTGTTGACAAGAACTTTGTCAAAGTGCTCGCTTGGTACGACAACGAATGGGGCTTCTCATGCCGCATGGTTGAACAGATAGAGATTATCGGGAAGAAGGAAGGCCTCTAAACCGGACGGAGTCAAAACCTGAAAAATCTCCGTTTTTCTTTTGTTTGTTGTTTGGAAGTGTAGGAAGATGTGGAAGTTACTTACGTTGGATGATGTGAAAGTCAAGGATAAGGTCGTGCTGGTGAGGGTTGACTTTAACTCGGCGATTGATCCGAAGACCAAGAAGATTTTGGAGGACGCGAGAATTCGTGCTCATGCGGAAACAACGATTAAGGAGCTTGTGGACAAGGGCGCGAAGGTTGTTATTCTGGCTCATCAGGGACGCAAGGGAGATCCAGACTTTATCCCGTTGAAGCAGCATGCTGAAATCCTCGGGAAAATCCTGAAGAAACCCGTCAAGTACGTTGATGACTTGTACGGAGAGACGGCCAAGAACGCGATTAAGAGCTTGAAGAGCGGCGAAATCCTCGTTTTGGAGAACGTTAGGACTTTTGCGGGTGAAACAAAGGATGGCTCTCCGGAAGAGCATGCGAAAACAGAGCTTGTCAGGAACCTTGCTCCGCTGGCGGATCTTTTCGTGAACGATGCTTTCGCAGCCGCACACAGAGCACACGTTTCAATGGTAGGCTTCACTGCTGTTCTGCCGAGTGTTGCGGGACGCATAATGGAGAGAGAACTGAAATCGCTCAGCAAAGTGCTGGAAAACCCGGAAAAACCGTGCATATTCATACTGGGAGGAGCCAAGGCGGACGACTCGCTTGAAATCTCCAAGTATGTGTTGGATAAGGGAATAGCAGACTACGTGCTTACGGGAGGAGTCATGGGCCAAGTATTCTTGGCCGCAAAAGGCGTGGACCTTGGCAAGCCAAACATGGACTATTTAGAGAAGAAAGAGCTCAAGGGCTTCCTACCCGGTATAGAAACACTCATTCAAAAGTACCCGGACAAAATCAAAACTCCACAGGATCTGGCAGTTGAAGTGAGCGGCAAGAGAAAAGAGATATCCGTCAACGAACTGCCAACGGAATATTCGACCTATGATATCGGAACAAAGACAGTTGAGGATTACAGTAAGATCATAAGAAAAGCGAAATCAATCGTTATCAGCGGCCCAATGGGAGTCTATGAGAACAAGCAGTTCAGTTTTGGAACAAAAAGGATTCTTGAAGAGATTGCGAATTCTAAAGCATTCTCTTTGGCAGGAGGAGGACACACGATATCAGCCATAGAAGAGTTTGGGTTGACCAAGAAAATCTCTTATGTGAGCACAGCAGGCGGAGCATTAATAGAATTCCTCATGGGCAAAAAACTTCCAGGCGTCGCTGCACTGGAAAGAGCCGCAGCAAAAACAGCTTAACTGAAAGTGACCCCTCCAAGCGGGCTTGTTCAAATTCCCTTTCTGTTCTTAGGACGTGAACCCGAAGCCCGACGATTGAAAGAAATTCTGCTCTCCCAAAACAGATAAAAGAGAAGGGTTTGCGGGAGACATCTCCACTTTTTGCCGAAATGCGATTTATGCGCGCGCTATGTCAAGACTTATCTTTTTCAGGAATCAGGGTATCCTTGGCTATAGCAGACATGCTCAACACTCTTGTTAGGCTCTTGTCTCTAAGGTTCACCAGAAAGCCTTCTGACTCGTTTACGTCTGAGTAAGGAACTTCTCTTGAAAGTCTCTGAGTTTCCGCGTATGCCGAATAGTCTTTGTGGAAACTGACAAACGCATAGTCTTTGTTCAATCCCATTCCACTGACGGCAATCAGGTCGGCGTGAGGGTGTTCTTTCTCAAATTTGCTCAAAGACTCACGAAATTCGTTCTGTTCGTTACTGCTTAGGTTCTGTTTCATTTTTACGAAGGTGAATCCCATGATTTCGTATCCAAGTTTGGTGAAATCTGGAATAATCGTGTACTCCTTGATAATGCCTTGTTCCTCCAGTCTCCTGATCATCCTGCTGACCGTTGGCTGAGAAACGCCAAGCACTTTTGCGAGTTCTCTGTCGCTCCTCCGACTGTTCTTCAAAAGCTCAGAAAGCAGACGACGCTCAACAGGTTTCATATTCAACACCATGACACTATAATTCGTCTTAGACGGTTAAGCTTTTTGTTTCAATCTATTCAAGCGTGCGCGTGTGTTTGCGCGCGCCAAGGGAACTAAACAGGTTTATTGATGAATCGACCTGTCCTCATTTATGAATTAACGGAAGACGAAAAAGCAATTGTTGAGAGTAGGGTCAAGTAAAACCAGACTTTTGAGCCAGTTGTCGGTTTTGCGGAAAAGTTATAGCTGAACCCAAGAGAATAGCTGAAATCGTGTATGCGGGGATGTAGTTTTGGTAGAGCACTGGAGAAGGTCACTAGTAAAAGCATACTTATAGACTTCTAATCATTGTGTTAGACGTTACAGTCATCTACTTATTAACTGGAAGACTTGACGTTGCACTCGGGTTCATGATTATCAGTAACGTCTGCACAAGCATAGCATACTATTTCCATGAAAGAGTCTGGAACAAAATAGGTTGGGGAAAGACAAAGTGAGACTTGTTCTTCTATGATACGCTTTGGCTATGTCTTGGGAAAATGGTTTGAAACATCTAGCTAGAAGACTGTTCTATCAGTCTTTTTAAGCCAGTTTGACCCGTTGACTACTTTTTCTTTTGGAAACATTCCATGCAAATAGCAACCAACTTCACATCTTGAAGCGGTTGCACAAGAGATGTTATACCCTTTGCAAGCACGGTCACGTAACCCAAAGGCTTTCCACACTTCTGACATCTTAATGGTCTAGTGTTGTTCATTCCCCATCAGTAGAGATTACTTCTGTCAGTCCTTTTAAGCCAGTTTTGGTTTTGCGGAAAAGTTATAGCTGAACCAATTCAATTGACTGGAATATGTGTGACGTTGTTTGACTCATCATTGGGGCTACGTGAGTGCTGTTGCTTCGGCACTCTTGTTTGGGACAAGTTCGACTCTAAACAAAATTGCGTTGGAAGACGTTCATCCTACCATAGTCGCTGGGATGATTTACTTCATTGGCGGAGTTTTCTTATTTGGAATTCACTTTTCTCCACTCTCCAAGAGGATTCTTGCTTTGTTTGAAAGCCCAGAAATCGAACCCAAGATAACGACTAGAGACTTTAGGATTTTGGCTTTCGTCATTCTTTGTGGCTCAGTAGTTGTACCCTTGTTACTCTTGAATGGTCTGAATCAAACTACGGCAATTAACACATCTCTGCTCCTTAACGCAGAATCTCTGTTTACTGCTTTGATAGCGTTTGTGTTTCTCAGCGAACGGGGAGTTAAAAAAGAGTATTTGGGCATTATTCTGTTACTAATAGGAGTCGTGTTCCTGACCACAAACAGCGAATTCCAGAAACTTACCCTAACAGAAAACATTGCTGGCAATCTACTGATAGTAGGGGCTTGTATGTTTTGGGGAATAGACAATAACCTAAGCAGATTCTTGAGCAAGAAGCGGGACATAATACTGATAACTGGGCTGAAATGCTTCATTGGCGGTCTGGCTCTACTGGCAATAGCTTTTGTCATTGGCGTTCCCCTCAGCATTCCTCTAATCTCAATAGCTTATCTATTGTCTGCTGGAGCGTTCAGTATTGCATTCTCAATTCTACTGTTTCTCTTTGCATTGAGGAAAATTGGTTCAATGCGAACGGGAGTCATCTTTTCCATGTCTTCACTCTTTGGGGCTGTTCTCGCTTTCCTGATACTGAGAGAACCGTTCTCTTTCATTCAATTGGTAGCTGGAGCAATAATGTTGCTGGGAGTTTACGTCCTCATTTTATATGGAAAACGAAACTAGAGCAATTCTCTGTCAGCCTTCATAAGCCAGTTCTAGATTTTGGGGGCGGAAGATTGTAGTTGAACCGAACTAATGAGATTGAATGTGCCAAGGTCCGCACCACATTAGTTACCCGCTAGTCTGTCAAGGATGCACAAAGAGCATCCAAAACAACTAGACCTTTTTCCACTATCTCGTTGTCTGTTTTTGACGTTTTTTCCATACCTTTAAGCACGTAACACAGACCCAAGGTTTCCTTAAACTTCACTTTTTCTGGGTTTTCTTCTGCATCAATTTCAAAATCATGAATAAACTTGCCTATCTCTAGGGCAATTGGGTCTTGTATGTTGTATTTTTCTACCAAAACATCATATGTCGTTTTTTCCTTTTCAACTGGTTTGATTTCTGCTTTCGGTAATGTGAAGGCTATCGCTCCTTTTGGCATGGGGTCATCTTTAGAAATAAATGCGAATCTAGCTTTCTTGTCAATGAATCTTTTGATTAGCCAAGCCGAAGAGCATCGGTCAACGTGAGGATTATGCCGAGTAACCCAGAGCATCCGAATCACCTTCTTATCAAAAAAAGATATTGAACTTACTCTGTTAGTTTCTTTTTTAGGAATTCCCTTCGCTGTTTTCTGTCCATCTTTTCGATTTCGCCTTTGTGTTTGTCACGGACGAGCTTCAATTTGCAGTTAGTGTAGAGAGCATCGTAGACTGGTCTGGCTTTTTCTATAGCTTCATGGTCGTCCTTAGCCACTATACCAATTCCCGTCATGATTGCTTCCAGCCCCGCTGCTTCGGGAACAGTTTCCATCTTATCCGTGTCAGCCGCTCGGACGATTTTAGCAAGTTCCAAAACCGCTGGGTCGTTTATTTTGTATTTTTCAACTATGGAATCAAAACTGCATTTTTCACCATGATGACCTAACTCCACATCAGGGGCATCATAGGGGATTGCTTTCTCCTTCTTCACGGTTTCCTCAATCTTTTCTACTGGAACGAAGACAAATTCAGCCTTGGGGTCAACGAATCTCTTAATCAACCATGGACATGCTGTTCTGTCAACATGCACGTATTGTCTTGTCACCCATTTCATTGTTTTGCACCTTGTCACTAGAACCATTCTCTATTGCTCCTTAAATATCCGTTTGACCCATCTGTTCTTGGAGATATCTATGTCAAACGGGACTTCGGGAGAAATCTCTACTTAGGGCATGTGCAAATCCCGGCGACCCCACCACAAACCCAGAGGCCCAATTCTGATATCTTGCTATTAGCGCGCGTTCGAAAGCTGTGTTCACTCGAACTTCGTGGAAGCACTCAGAATGGTGTTCCTGTCCCTATCTAGGTTGCGAACGTAATGCTCAATATAACCACACTCTGGACAGGCATAAGCCTTGATTCCAACTCTCTCACCCATTACTCCAGCCTCTCCAGGCGTCCAATATATGCCAGATCCAGCTGCAAACAGTGAAAGCGGCGAGTCTTTCTCTACAACAAAACTAGCCCTCATAATCGAACCACACTTAGGACAATTCTTCTCTCCAGGGCTTCCCTGAACCTGCTGCGTTCTCAAGCTAGCTCCGCAGCTTGGACAGAAGGCCGAACCCTCTTCCAGTTTACGCCCACAATTCGGACAAGAATTCAAGGGGTTTTCCCTCAGGATTCCAGAGAATAGCACACTGTAGATTTAAGGATATATGCCCAAAAAGAATTCTGTGGCCACGCGCGCTTTTCAATTTGTTACAATTGATTTTCTCTTTGTCGCTGAGAGACAATCTCAGTATGTCAAGTTAACTTGAGGATGGTACTGGTACATTCCATGTTCGCCACTGCACCCATTGGTCAAAAACCTCCTTCGTTGTGTCTGAGCTGGAAACTTCAATTCGATAAAAATAATACCATCCAAAATCAAAGATTTTAGGCATGGTCACCGTTTCTCCTGTTCTGATGACGCTAATATTCTTTGTCACTACCCAAAACAGCTGGTCCGGCGCTTCGTTCGACGAATTAGAGAAACCTCCAGACAATTTTACAACTACATTCGTTTGATTCACGTCTCCATCGTTTTTCACTGAGATGTTTATGTAAGCCGCAGGCTTATCCAGTCCAACCTCGTACTGAGGTGTTGCTATCGGCAAAACCTCAAAAGTCGTCTTCGGTCTGTTATTTTGAGTCAAGTAGAAAACTGCTGAGAAAGCGACGATTATGATCACGATCAAGCCAATTCCGACATAAAGCAGCTTTGTCCTATTCAATGGCGCTCTCCACAAAATCAACGGTTCTTTCTCCATGATAAAACTTATGGTTTTTGAGGACTTTAGGAAGTCGGTTTGGTGGTTGCAGAAACAAATCACGCTTTCGGCACACTATGTTAGACTTCACAGAACTGTAAAAGGAATCATCAAGAATCGCCGTGCGCGACAGAATCGTCAGCGATACTCAAATTGTCACGTTTTTATGGGTAAGACCGTACCTTCCAATTTGGCGCGCCTGTAACAGCATCATTTCTTCCCGTACAGTATGCCGATTGCGCCAACCATAAACGGAAGCCTCAACGCCCTTGGAATGAAGGCCGAACGACTCGTATCCAAGAATTCCACGCTTTCAACACCCCAACTTCTAATTGTTTCAAGCAAATCATCAACTTCACCGTACATTCTCTTCACCAAGAACAAATCCTTAAAAGCAAACACACCTCCCTTCCTAACCACTCTCAAAGCTTCCTTAATGACCTCTCGCTTGTCTTTGGCATCGCTCACTTCATGAAACACAAGGTTGCTAACTGCAGCATCAAAGAACCCCTCCTCAAAAGGCAAAGCCGAAGCACTAGCCTTCCGAAACTCCACCCGGTCTGCCACGCCATCGAGCTCTGCATTCCTCTCACAAACGCTCTTCGAGTACTCCCACATTCCACCCCAATAATCTATCCCAACAACACGGGCCTTTGGGAACTCCTTGGCCATCTTAATAGCTAGAGGTCCATTTCCACACCCGATGTCGAGTGTCCGTCCTTCCCCACCCCAGTCCAAACGGGCTAACACTAATTCTTGGATTTGAGCCTGCACGTTTCCGCCTCGAAGTGAGAACCTGTACGTGCGTACGCGAAGTAAGAAAACACCGAGAATGGCAAGATCGCGCCAACTATTGATATGGGAAACATGAAAGACAGGCCGAGAAAAATAACACCAACCGCCCCTGGAAGGTAAAGTAATCTCATGGACACCCAGTTGCCATAGTCTGGTTTCTTTGCTTTCTGTTCACTCGCTGTGCACTCCTCCCACCGGTCTTTCAGTTCCTTTTCTTTCTCGGATAGAATTCATTAATTACACCAAGAAGCAGGGAAAGAACTCCTGCCCCCACAATAGACAAATTGCCAACTTCCAGTTTACTAAGCCAAGAGAAAATGTAATGCTGATTGATGTCAATCCCGAACCCTTGAAATATAAGACTCAATGCACCAAAAAAGAAAGCTAGCCACGAACCAGCCGCTAAATCCAAGAATAATCATTATCATTCCTGCTCCGATGAAAATTCCGTTGCCCAAATGAACCCTGCGCTCAGACACAATTATCGCTAGCATCTCTGTCAACTTTGTCTTTTATCGATTTCCTTACCATGCAAAGCAAGACAGATAAATCGGGCAGCTTGATGTTGACTATGCTACCAGAGATTTTCACTGCAGCGTTTCTCGGTACATGCCTAGGCATTTTCTACCTCGTCAATCTTTTCAACCTCCTCAGAGACCGTTTGAAAAGGAAAGCCCAAGCCACGCATGAAACACCCCCACCCGAAACGCCCGAACCTCCGAAAAACTTCACACTCGGGTTGGCAGCGTTCGGCACACTTGTTTTCTGGCTCGGCTCCATCTTCTACGTGCTCCTCACCTTCGCTGGGCTTCTTCCGTACTTCGACAATCTTCTTCTGCCCCTGAAATTCTCATTCGATTCTTACGTACAGACAGTAGGCATTGTCCTGACGGCTTTCGGCTATTTTCTCTTCACTTGGAGTATCATCGCAAGAAGCCGCTACGCAACCGCGTGGGAAATGCCAGTGGACCAAAAACTGGTCACTTGGGGGCCATACCGGTTCGTGCGCCACCCTTCTTACCTTGCATACGTCATCATGTTCTCTAGTCTGTTCCTAATCTCGCTCACGTGGATAGCACTCATTCCACTCATAGCAATTCCAGGCTACCTGCAAATCGCAAACGAGGAAGAGAAAATGCTAACCCAAAGATTCGGCGACGAATACACCGCCTACCGAAAAACAGTTGGACAATTCCTCCCCAAACACAAAAACAGACACAATAACCTCACATAATAAAGGTTGAAGACGCGGTTCAGCCCGTACGGTCAGGAGCAGCCTATGAACTCAACTGTTCCCATGCCTCTGTGAAAAGTTATATTAACAAGTTGATTGCAACCTAGCCTTAATGGTGATGAAAAAATGGCAGACAAACCAACAGCAGCATTCGTACTGTCTCTCATAGGCGGCATCTTCATTCTGTTAGGCGGTATAGTGTACGCTACAGCGGCATCCTGGGTTGGATCCCTAGGTTTTGGACTCGGAGCCTCTGTGCTCGCTGGACTCGGCGTGTTTGGACTGATTTGCGGCATACTAACCATTCTTGGCGCAGTTTGGATCAATAGCGGAGAAAAGGACAAAGTGAGAAACGGCGCTATCCTAGTGCTGATATTCTCAATACTCAGCTGGATCGGTGCTGCAGGAGGATTCTTTATAGGCTTCCTTCTAGCCCTGATAGGCGCAATACTCGGCCTCACATGGAACCCCTCAACCACAGAAACTCCACCTCCAAAGGCTGCACCTCCAACACCACCATAACTCCCCTTTTTAATTTTCGTAAAACAAAAGCTGCCTCAACAAGTTGATTGTTCAAATTGAAGCCAACAGACTTGCGTCTTGATCGCACCGCTAAGACAATCGGGCACACGATACGACGAAGAGGGCCACGTTCATCTGCCGGGCTTGTTCAAGTAATCAAAAAGCTGGCGGTTGTAATTGCTCAGAGACTCTACCCGTTTGGATAATTCTGCCACCTGAACCTCTAATCGAACGACTCTCTCCCGGAGATCCGCTATATCTCTTGCTGAACCATTTTCTGGCACGTTTTCCACACCCTTCCTGCTGGTCATGCAGATATGTTGTCACAGTGAACCTAAAAAAAGCTTGCCATTCGCTATAATGCGCTCTCATATTTATCTCATGCTATGTTAACCAATTGCTTAAATTCTGACAGGAAGATATCAGTCAGAAAGAGATAAGGCTGAAAGACGATGTCATACGTTTTCAACATTCCCTTCCATGACAATCAAAAGCTGAAGCATGTTATCGAAGAAGTGAAAAAAGATGTGAGACTGCAGACTCTGTGGAGATGCGCGAACGTTATGGCCATCGACCGCATGGGCTACACAGACCACGGTCCCACCCATGTCAAAATAGTCTCCAACATTGCACTCAAAATCCTCAGAATCCTTGTCGACAAGAAAGTCGTGCCCAGCATCGTCAAGAACTACAGCATGAAAAACGACGACGCCGAAGTCGTCGTGGTTCTAGGCTCAATCTTCCACGATCTAGGCATGGCCGTCATAAGAGAAGGCCACGCGTTCTACGGTGCACTGATAGCCTCAAGGCTCGTAGAAAACTACCTTCAATCGATTTACTCGGAAGAGGAACGCACCATCATTCTATCCGAAGTCCTTCATTGCATAGTGTCCCATGAAGACCCCATCAAACCCCTAACGGTGGAGGCAGGCATCGTCCGCATCTCCGACGCCTTGGACATGGAAGAAGGAAGAGCCCGCATCCCATTCCAAGCAGGAAAAATCGACATCCACTCCGTCTCGGCACTGTCAATCGAGAAAGTAAACATCCAGGAAGGAGAGCAAAAGCCTGTTACCATAAGAATAACGATGTCCAACTCCGCCGGCGTCTTCCAGATAGACGAACTGCTCAAACCCAGAATCGAAAACTCTGGTCTCCAAAGCTACATCCACGTGGTCGCCGAAATAACCGGAGAAAAAGAAAGGAAGATAATAGACAAGTTTGAAATATGAGCGCCTCTCAACTTCTGAAGTCGTTTCAGCCGCTTAACAGCAAACGAGAAATAGACAACCAGCTCATTAAGAAGCATGAGAGGACGAAAGGTTGACAGACATCGTTCTTGTTTTTGAGGTTCATCAGCCTCACAGACTAAAACGAAGCTTCTTCTGGGAAAGCAAGATGTTCAGGCGGGTCGACAAGAAAGAATTTTTTGACTATTATTTTGACACTGCAGTAAACAGAGAAGTCTTTGAACGAGCATGCAACAAATGCTATTTTCCATCCAACCGCATACTGCTCGAAATAATCGACCGGTACAAGGGAGAAAAGAAGAAGCCGAAATTCTCTTTCAGCCTCTCCGGCGTCTTTCTAGAACAGTGCGAGAAGTTCAACAAGGACGTTCTAGAAACGTTCAAGCAGCTCTCAGAAACGGGACAAGTTGAGTTTCTAAGCCAAACGTACTATCACTCATTGGCAAGCCTCTATCCTGATAGAGAGGAATTCGTCGAACAAGTCAAGATGCATCAACAGGTGATGAGGGACCTGCTGGACTACACGTCAATGGTTTTCGAGAACACGGAACTGCTCTACAACAACGCTGTTGCGAGAGCCGTTGAAAAGCTCGGATACACGGGAATCTTCACTGAGGGCGTGGAGAGAATACTGCGCGGAAAATCGCCCAACTATCTCTACTCGCCCAAAGACCTGAAGAGAATCAAGATTCTTCTGCGTAACTACAAGCTGACGGACGACATAGGGTTCAGGTTCTCGGCAAGATGGTGGAACGAGTGGCCCCTAACCGCAGACAAGTACGCGGGTTGGCTGGCAGCAACGCCAGGCGACTGCATCAACATCTTCCCGGACTATGAGACCTTCGGAGAACACCACTGGCCCGAAACGGGCATCCACGACTTCCTCAGGCACCTGCCACCCGAGATTCTGAAGTGGTGGAACCTGCACATGAAAACGCCTTCTGAAGTTGCGGAGAAGTACGCCTCTGTTGGGGAGATAGACGTTCCCGAGCTGGGAGGAACCGTTTCCTGGGCTGACTTAGAGAGGGATGCAAGCTGCTGGCTTGGAAACACAATGCAATGGGCCTATTACACGACTCTGAGACGCCTGGAACCACTCGTCAAAGAAACCGAAGATAAAGAATTCCTCAAAATATGGAGATACTTCCAAACAAGCGATCACCTCTACTACATGTTTACCGCAGGGGGTTCGGCAGGCGAAGTTCACTCTTACTTCAGCCCGTTCAACACTCCTATGGACGCCTTCGTGACTGCGCAAGCCGCAATATTGGACTTCGAAAACCGAGTAAGACTCGCCATCATCGTTGCAGATGAACCGTTCCTCTTCTACACGAGCGTGGGAGAAAAGTACTACACAGGAACGATGACTTGGAGCCTAAGAGGCTTCACAAAAGCCATCAAGAATGTAAGTCTGAAATCAGTGGAATTTCACAATGGCCGGGGAGACTTTGAACAGTGGGCTGAAAAGTCGGTTCACGACAAAGCCCTGTCCGAACAGCTGAAGAAGGAAAGGCTTTCAAAACTGAGCGGCGAACCACTCAGAGAAGCAATAATCAAAGACATGAAGAAAGCGGCAGACAGACTGACGGCTGAGATGCGGTCTGCAACCAAGTACTTCTAGCCTAGACGCACATGCCTTTATAAGAAAACTCGTCAACACTATGGTTCGAACAAAGTTGTAGGTGATGGAATGAGTGAAGGGCTTCCACTCTCAGAAAAGATTCTGCAGACCTTGCACAACCTCTGTGCAACAGCGCCTGATCTGGCGAGAAGAAGCGAAGAATTAGCACAGGTCTTGCAAATTGACATTAACGAGCTCGAAAGAATCCTAGACGATTACAAATGTCAAGGCTTCGCAGAGAGCTTCGTGGACAATGAAGGAAAGAAACGGTACTACCTCACTGGAAGCGGAATCATAAAGATCTGCGCAATCTTCACGTAGTGAAAGCCAAATGCGCATCATAATCTTCTCTTGGGAATACCCCCCAAGAATCGTCGGGGAACTCGCAAACTACGTCAAAGAGCTTGCATCACAACTCGTCAAGAACGGCGAGAAGACGTGGGTAGTCACCTACCACGACTTCTTATCCGGAGAACATGAGGAGCCCGACGGCGTCAAGACTTTTAGAGTTACGAACCCCGTTCACACGCACATCGGCGTACTCACGTGGGTTCTGACCTTAAACCAGGAAGTTGAAAGGATCGCCGCAGACATCTACTATGCTTCAGATAGGCATGTGGACCTGATTGACGTGTATGACTGGCACTTCATACCCGCCGCAGTGACTTTGAAGAAGGGGCTGGCCATCCCGTTCATCTACTCCGTTGAAAGCATAGAGGAACACCGCTCGCATGGCGCCAACTCTCCTTTTAACATGTCGATAAAGAGCATCGAATGGCTAGGAATGTACGAAGCTGAAAAGCTGCTCGTCAAGTCTGAATGGATGCGAGATGAAATAATAAAGACATACAAAGTCCCAGCAGGCAAAATCAAAGTGGTCCCGACGAAATCTGTGAATTGGATGAGCCAAATTCTGGAGACGTATGGAAAGGCGCGGGCGGAGGTAATGATGTGAGCAAGGACCTGACGGTCGTGATGCTCAGCTGGGAATTCCCGCCCAGAATCATCGGCGGCATTTCCCCGCACATCTACAACCTTTCTAGAAGCTTGGCAAAAAACGGCGTAAAAGTCCATGTAGTTACATGCGATTTTCCCGGTGCGCCTCCGCATGAGACCATCGACGGTGTTGACGTACACCGAATAGACTCGTACAAAAACCCCGCGCCAGACTTCGCAACGTGGGTTTACCTCATGAACGTAAACATGCAGAAAGAGACCGCTGCAATCGTCCGCAGCCTAGACGGAAAAGTGGACATATTCCACGCTCACGACTGGCTCGTCGCAACAGCCGGAATCGGCTTGAAGCACGTTTTCAGAAAACCATTCTTCGCCACGATGCACTCAACAGAAATCGGCCGCAGAAACGGCATCCACACCGATTATGAGAGAATGATACACGAAACAGAAGCATGGCTTACCTACGAAGCCTGGAAGGTCATATGCTGCAGCGACTACATGATATCACACGTGCGATGGGCCTTTGGACTCCCCTCAGACAAGCTTGTCATGGTTCCAAACGGCGTCAACTTCGAGGCCTACGCAGGAAAAGAGAACGAGAATCTAAGCCAATTCAGAAATCGCTTCGCTCTACCCCATGAAAAAATCGTGCTTTACGTTGGAAGGCTAGTGCACGAGAAGGGGGCTCACGTACTCGTGAGCGCAGTTCCCAAAGTATTGGACAAGATTAACGCGAAGTTCATCATCGTCGGAAACGGCTACATGAAGGACCAGCTCTCAGACCTAGCCAAAGCGCGGGGGATAGCCCACAAAGTGATGTTCACAGGCTTCATAGATGACGACACGCTAAGAAAACTACAAAAATCCGCCGATGTTTGCGTCGTCCCCTCCCTTTTCGAGCCCTTTGGAATAGTAGCCCTTGAAGCCATGGCTGCAGGGAGCCCAGTCGTGGTAGCGGACACTGGCGGCCTGTCTGAAATAGTCACTCACGACGTTGACGGAGTCAAAGTGTACACCGGCGACCCCGATTCCCTGTCATGGGGAATAACAAGAGTGCTGACGGACGAAGGCTTTGCCCGGCGCCTAAGGGCCAACGCGCTCAAAAAAGTCCAAGAGAAGTACAACTGGGACACGATAGCGCGACGAACGAAAGCCACGTACGAGGCTGTCTTGAGCGAGTACTCGAAGAGCTTTTGGGCGCAGAAGACCTGAATCAAAGCTTGTCAAGGGAGACTACGGATACGTCAGCTTGATGGCTCCGTGTTCGCAAGCGTCCACGCATTTCATGCAATAGATACATTCAGGATGGCTGAACTTCTCCCAGGGCAAGTCTAAGATGGGAACACGCGTGGGACAAACCTGGACGCAGCGGCCGCATCCGCCCTTCTCGCACTTGACGGGTTCTCTTCTCAAGCCGATGAAACTGAAATTGTTCATAATCGCCATGATTGCCCCGTGCGGACAGAAGTACCTGCACCAACTTCGAGGCACGTAGGCCACGAACGCCAAGATCAAGATCATGATCACTAACTGTGCCCAGAAAAGCCCAGACAGGCTCGCGATGTCAGCAAACACATCCACACCGCTGGCCGAGACGACTGAGACGGAGAAATCGTGAACCATCTTCGGCAAGGTTGCGAACAGGGTTTCCGATGGACTTAGTGCCGTAAAAGGTGCGGTGGCGAATATGCCCAGTGCGCTCTGGTATCCTGCACTGGTGCCCGTGATTATTGAGGCCGAATATGTAACTGAAATGAACAGAGTGATTGCCAGGACAAAATACTTCATGTAGACCATCGCTTCATGGGTTCTTACAGACACGTCAGATTGTTTGCGTCTAAACAAGCCAATGATGTCTTGGATGAAACCAAAAGGACATACCCAGCCGCACATTGACTTACCAATAAGTACGCCGACTATCAGAAATGAAGCCAACCCGACCCATGGAAAAACAACGCTGGCGCTCCAACCGCTGAACATCAACTGTATAGCGGTGAAAGCGTCACCCACACTGTTAGCCTTTAGACCCCACGTCCAAAGCACAGGAAACAGCAGGGGCAGTGCACCGAGACTGAAGACTATCGAACTGAAAAAGATGAAAGATAGCAACTGGACTACTCTGCGCGGCGTGTTGTACTTCAGCAGTCTCTGTCTAAGATTCCGTGCAACCAAATGTTTCGCCTTCTCCATGCTCTAATGAGGGACAGAGTTATTTATTTTCCTATAACTTTAACGTTTTCCACCAGAACCTGCGGTGCGACGGGCTGTCCGATTTTTCCTTTTCTCTTCAAGACAGTAATCTCGGGAAGGAAGGCTCATAAAAGCATTATAAAAGCCAATATTCACTTATGATGCAGGCAACAGAAAATGGTGTGCGCCACGAAGCGCGCTGCGTTGAAGGATTATTCATGCCTATGTTTTGTGCATGAACAATCTCATTTGAGTGACGAAATTGACGTCGTCATCGACGTTCTCAAGCTCGAACTTACGAAGAAGGCGAGAGTCAGAGTTTATGTCTTCAAGAATCTTTCTTTCGACGACCCGTGCGCCGGATCTGAGAAAGTCTTCAAGTCCTCGTGTGAACAGTTCGATGTTGTCCCCGATCTCGCTGTGTTTCACAGCGTAGTTATGTTCCAGATGTCTGTATATCAGAGTCGTTGCTTCTTTCCCGAAGACTTGGTTGAGGACCTTGTCTATTACTCCCACGACTGCGTCATTCTTGGACGTTTGCTGCGTCGATGTTGCCATCAGCTACCACGGTATCATCGTTCATCGTGCGACTTAATAAGCATTCTTGTAGACTTGTACGCCACAAATACAGGAAAAGCATGAAGGGACGCCTAAAAAGTGAAGTCAGTAAGATTCAACTGTTGTACTCTTTTTGGCAGGTTTTTGGCGGACACTTGTTCGCTGAGAATAAGTTGCCCGTAAACGCCATCATAACCCGGCACCACCTTGGCCTTTCCTTCCCGAACGCGAATTATAGCTTCGGCAACTTGCTCATCAACAACGGAGGCCAGCTTGTCCTTAGAACTGTCAATTAGGACAGAGTATTCGTCCCCAAACCTTTCCACGAGAGGATTGTAAACATCCCACACTTTTGCAGCGTATGGAGAGTCGATGCCTAGTACCGTGGCGATTATTTCCGAAAGCGGAAGCAGATGCATAAACCCCACGGCTTCCTCAGGCTCGAAACCCTCGGAACGGTCAGCTAATTCTTCAACGCGTTGTTCCACACCCTTCGTGAGTTGTCGGCGGCAGACTGGGCAAACGTTGCCAAGCTTCACTGCTTCCCGCGGAGAGAGCGACACGTTGCAGTTCCTGTGGCCAGTCCAATGGTACTTGCCGTACGCCGGGTCCGTCTCAATCGTAAACTTGAAACGCTTCCTATCTTTTGAACGGATAGCGTCCAGCACCTCACAGTAACTCGGCCTGCTGAGTTCAAACACGTTTGCTTCTCTTCCAATACGCCAAGGCCAAAAACTGTGACTGTCACTGTTAGAAACAAGCGCGAACTTGTCAAGCTTACTTAATCGCCAGTTCATAGGTGGATCTGATGAAAGACCAGTTTCCAAAGCATGAATGTGTTTGGTCATGTCCTCGTAGCACTCTTCAACACTGTCGAAGCCGCTGAAGGCACCGAAGATGCTGAACCAAGGCGTCCACGCGTGGGCAGGGAACACCATGTTCTTGTCTGAAACTTCCATGACCTCTTCAACCAGATGTGCCGCGTTAACGTTTAGCGTTGGCCTGCCGTCTGAAACCAAGTTGCCGTACTTCGACAATCTATCTTTGATTTGCAGGGCGGTCTCCAAGCTTGGGGTCAGAATGACATGATGAACCTTCTTAACTTCGTTTCTAAAATCAAAAATCGTGCTTACCTCAGTTGTTACCATGAAGCGCACGGTCGAATTGGCTTCTGAAGCAGGCCTGTAGAGAAAAGTGTCTGGTTCGACAACCAACTTTTCACTCAATTCCTTGAGCCACTTTGGATGCGTAAAATCTCCAGTGCCTACGATACCCAAACCCTTGATCCTCGCAAAACGATTAATCTCCTCGACGCACATTCTCTCGCTCGTTGCTCTGCTGTACCGGCTGTGCATGTGCAAATCAGCTATGATTCTCAAGTGTTCCGGAGCCCCAGCATCTCTTGCATTGTTCGCGATTATTAGGTTATCGTGGAATTCTTCAGCTGTTCAGTGACGGCCTTGACTACAGGCTTCAGGAATAATGTTGCACCATCTTTAAATCGAGCCTTTGAGTTAAGAAAACCCACACGTTTTCAGAGGTCGCAGTCTTGCCAAAAAAGAAAGAACCAATATGGATAGCTAGAGACTTTGCCAAGTGCAGTGGGTGCAGGAAGTGTGAAATAGCATGCTCACTTTGGCATGAGAACCGCGTGTGGCCAGATGCTTCTAGGGTAAGAGTTTTCATGCTTGTCCCAGGACTGGAATTTCCACACCTTTGTGCCCAATGTGAAGATTACCCTTGTGTAGAATCATGTCCGACGAAAGCCCTCTCAGTCAGCGATAAGACGGGCGCGGTGCTGGTTGATAACGAAGCCTGCATCGCCTGCGGACAGTGCATAGATGCCTGCCCTGGCAGGGTTCCCCACATGCATCCAAGAGAGAAGCACATCGTAATCTGCGATTTGTGCAATGGAAATCCTCAATGTGTCAAGGTGTGTCAGGAGGGAAGTTGGAACGTGCTCAGAACAGTGGAAAGAGGAGATGAGCCTTACAGGCTCTACGCACGAAAACCTGACGAGATAACTAGGGACTTGGCCACAAAAATATACGGAGAAAAGGGCGGAGAGTACTTATGATACAAGGATATGCAGGCAAGTTCCTCGACATAGACCTTTCGACCCAAACCATCAAGGAGACAAAGTTCAGCGACGAAATCCTGAAGGATTACATGGGCGGCAGGGGGCTTGCAACAAAGATCCTTTGGGACAGACTGGGCTCCAAGTGGGAGAGAGTGGATCCGTTGGGCCCAGAAAACCTGCTCCTGCTTTTGACAGGTCCGTTAACAGGGTATTATCCGGGAGGAAGAACCTGCGTCTCGGGCAAATCTCCACAGAGCAGTGGGGTCGTAGGCTCAACGCTTTCAGGTGAATTTGGGGTTGAGCTAAGATGCGCAGGATACGACGGTATAATAGTGACCGGTGAATCGGAGAAACCGGTCTACCTTTTTCTCAAAGACTCCGACGTCGAATTGAGAAACGCCAGTGAGGTATGGGGTAAGGATGGAAAACAAACAGTTACAGCGCTTACAAACGAGTGCAGAGGGCTCCTGAAAACACGCTATCCAAAGTACGGCGAATGGAAAGAACCTGCAATGCTTTACGTCGGTCCAGCAGGAGAGAACAAGGTGCGAACAGCTGTAGTCTGCTCCAAATGGGCCCATGCCGCAGGCTATGGCGGGTACGGCGCAGTCATGGGATCTAAGAAACTAAAAGCCGTTGTTGCAAAGGGCACAGGACCGTTGCCTGATGCAGCTGATATCAGAAAAGTTAAGAAACTCATAGAAGCAGTGTGCAGCGACGTCTACGAGGGCGAATTGTGGAGACGCTGGGGAACCGGAGCTGGCGGATACAACTTCGGAAACAAAACCAGCTCGGAACCAATACGCAACTGGCAAGAAGAGTGGCACGACGAGAAAGGCTACGGCGTTGACAAGTTTGAGACTCGGCTGTGGATGAAACCGTACTGGGGCGATTTCGGCTGCCCCACCACCTGTCTGAAACTCGCCGTCGTGAGGAACGGAAAATTCAAGGGAGCAATAACAGACAATCCTGATTATGAGATGCAAGCGTACTTGGGCACGAACCTAGGAATATTCATTCCAGAAGAAAACGTGTTCCTCGCTTCTCTATTAGACGACTTGGGTCTGTGCGGAATACAGACTGGCAACGTCATGGGCTTCGCGGCTGAACTCTATCAGAGGAAGATATTGACCAAAGAGGACTTGGACGGCCTAGAACTCAAATGGGGTGACACAGAAGCCTTCGCGACCCTAGCTGAAAGAATCGCCTACAAGGAAAACATAGGGAGCACTCTGGCCGAAGGAACCTACCGTGCAGCATTGAAAATCGGGAAAACAAAGAAACTGGATCTGCTGCCCTATGCGGTTCAGGCCAAGGGAATAAGCATCGGCGCCCATGGAATCCGCAGCGGGCAAGACTTTCCTGAAATCATTTCCTACGCGTGTTCCGTGCAATGCGGAGACCACACCTCCCTAGCAAGTCTCCCTCTTGACGGGGGCGGAGAAGTAATGGGAATATTCAACGATTCCGGTGTCTTCTGCGTCTTCAACAGTTTCGGCGTGCCACGAAACGTAAGGTTCGACTTTTACAAGGCAGTCACGGGCCTAGACCTGACCCGAAAGGAATGGGCTTTCACAAAGGGCCTGAGGATACTTCAGCTACAGAGGATTATGCTGCTATTGGGCGGTCCGGACTTGAATTGGAACCCGAAAATCCACGACGACAACCCTCCGAGGTTCTACGAGCCCCTGCCCAATGGACCCTACAAAGGAAAAACCACTGACAAAAACGCTGTCGAAAAGTATAAACGCAGGTACTACAGGGCCGTCGGCTGGGACAAGAAAGGCGTTCCAACAATTGGAATTCTGAGAAAACTGGGACTCAGAGACGCCGAAAAAGCGTTGGAAAGAATAAGCTACGACTAGATTATGTGCAATTCTTTCCCTATCTTTTCAAATGCGCCGATCGCAAAGTCCAAGTCTTCTCGAGTTAAGGCAGCGTTCATTATGGTCCGTATTCTTGCCTTGTCCCGTGCAACCATCGGAAACACGATGGGTAAGGCGAACACTCCTTCCTCAAAAAGCCGTGCGCTCAGCTTCTTAGCGACACCGCTTTCGCCAACTATAATGGGCGTAATAGGTGTTTCACTGTTTCCCGTGTTGAACCCTAGATCCTTCATCGCCTTCTTGAAGTACCTGGTGTGATCCCACAATGTCTTGACGTGTTGGGGTTCGCTTTCCAGGACATCTATCGCCGCTATGCATGCGGCTGCGACTGCTGGAGGATGAGATCCGCTCAGCAACCAGGTTCGGGATTTGTTATAGGCAAAGTTGACTAGGTCTTTAGAACCCGAAACGTGGCCGCCTACCACTCCGAAAGCTTTCGAGAAAGTGCCCATTTCCACGTGAACCTTGTCACGGCCAACCTTGAAATGCGAGACTATGCCTCTGCCTCCTTCGCCGAGGACGCCTTCACCGTGGGCATCGTCAACATAGACCATCGCACCATGCTCTGCGCCAAGCTTGGCAATTCCGTCCAGAGGTGCGATGTCACCGTCCATCGAGAAGACACCGTCCGTGATTATCAAGATTCGCCGGTAAGGCGGCGAATGTTTCTCAGCCTCTTCTAGGACGCGCTGCAAATCCTGCGTGTCAGAATGCTTGTAAACTGCTCTTTCACCGTGGGCCAGTCTGACACCGTCAATAATGCTGCCGTGATTGAGCTCGTCGCTTATAATCAAATCCTCTTTGCCGACCAACTGAGGAATTAGGCCGGCGTTTGCGGCAAAACCCGTTTGGTACACGAGCGAACCTTCGGCATGCTTGAACTTTGCGAGTCTTTTTTCCAGTTCAATGTGAATATCCATTGTGCCGGCTATGGGACGAACTGAACCTGAACCGGCACCGTGAGTCTTGACGGCCTCTACCGCGGCTTCCTTCAACCGTGGGTGATTGCTGAGGCCGAGGTAATTGTTGGAACAGAACATCAAGACCTTTTTTCCATCAACGTTGCACCATGGAGAACTCGGACCTTGAAGAACTCTGATCTTCCAGTCCAACGCGTTCTCCACCAAATCCTGATACTCTTCTCGCAAAAACTTCGTGGGATCCCGCATCTCAACCATGCCTCTTTTCCCTAGTTTTACACTCCTTCTCTTAACTCTTTCTTGCTGAACCAAACGTTTCTCACAGTTTTCCTTCAGCGAAACGTTTCGACAGTTTCTCCATCATATCCTTGGTCATCATGGCCAAATCGTACTTCGGCTTCCAACCCCACTCTTTGTGGGCGACACTGTCGTCAATCGACATCGGCCACGAATCCGCGATTGCCTGTCTAAAGTCAGGCTTGTACTCGCACCTGAACTCCGGGATGTACTTCCTGATTTCAGCGGCAAGCTCGCCTGCCGAGAAGCTGATTCCAGCCACGTTATAACCGTCGTGACGCTTAATCTTGGACAAGTCAGCCTCCATCAAATCCACAGTGGCTTTGATACAGTCCGGCATGTACATCATCGGCAACACCGTGTCCTCTCTCACGAAGCACGTGTAACGCTTGTACTTTATGGCCTCGTAGAAAATAGCAACGGCATAGTCGGTCGTCCCGCCGCTTGGAAGCACCTCACTGCTTATTATGCCCGGGTACCTTATGCTTCGAACATCCACGCCGAACCGGCGGAAATAATAATTGCACAGAAGCTCACCCGCAACCTTCGTAACCCCATACATCGTTCCAGGAATCAGAATGGTCTCCTGCGGAGTGTTCACACGAGGCGCTGGAGGGCTGAAAACCGCGATTGAACTCGGCCAGAACACTCTTGCCACCTTATGCTCTCTGGCAATTTCCAAGACGTTGTAGAGACCACCCATGTTGACTTCCCAGGCAACCTGCGGTTTCTGCTCACCAGTAGCTGAAAGAACCGCAGCCAAATGATACACCGTGTCAACATCATAGCTTTCAACAGCCTTTTCAAGCCCAGCTTTGTCACCCGAATCAATAAACTCAAAAGGACCTGAATTCAACAACTCCCCACTTGGCTTCTTGCTGTGCCCCACGGCAACGACATTGTCACCGCCGCGTTTTCTTCGCAATTCCAACGTCAACTCTGACCCAATCTGACCAGTGGCCCCCGTAACCAAAATCCTCTTCAACCTTTTCCCCGTCATTATGCACCCTCCTTGCCGACATCAAGCGTTTGAATCTTCGGCATATAAGAATTTTCAGACGCACAAAACCCTTCCAACGTCACTCTAACATTGACCACCCGCGCAAGCCTGGTCGATATCCAATCTGAGCATTTCCGCGGAGCGGTCATCACTTCCAAAGCTGAAGCTCAAAAAATAGATTGAGTACTCAAAAGCAAGGCCCTCAGAAACCAGAACAGACCACCAAACTATTGCCCTAATATCCAGGCGGTCCTCTCGAGTCTAGGCATCTCTCGTCACAGTCTGCTTCTTCAACGCTTGTCACACACACAGCAACACTGCAACGAATGTGCACAAAAGAAGAGGGGGTCAACATCAAAACATTACAAAGCAACATTACAACTGACATGTAAAGCAACATCATAACTACTACAAAATCACAGACCGAGGGGGGTCATCGTTGAAGCGTTGCGGCAGATCAACGATGGCAGATTACATCTGGTGTGAGGACGCAGAGGGAAGGGCTGCTCTTGATTCTTCAAGCGTGCCATCCGCCAGAACTCTGAAAATGGTTTATACCTCTCGCAGCAAATTCCATGACTGACAAACCATGAGAATAGGCCTAATCGTCAACCCAATCGCAGGCATGGGAGGCCGAGTCGGACTCAAAGGAACAGACAACGTCCTAGAAGAAGCCTTGCAACGAGGCGCACAACCAGTGGCGCCGACAAGAGCCACAGAATTTCTGAAAAAGCTAAAGGATAAGCTGCCGGAGGCGCCGATCTACATTGTAACCTGCCCGGGCATCATGGGAAAGACAGAAGCAGAAACAGCAGGCTTTCCTGTTCAAACATTGCCCATGAAAATCGGCAGGAAAACATCCGCTGAAGACACCAAGATGGCAGTGCAGCTGCTAACAGGAGCAAACGTTGATCTGATAGTCTTCGTCGGAGGAGACGGCACAGCCAAAGACATTTTCGACGCACAGCAAGGCTGCAGAGACGTGCCCGCATTAGGCGTTCCCTCAGGCGTCAAGATGTACAGCGGCATCTTCGCAATCAGCCCCGCAGACGCGGCCGATGTTGTCTCTTCTTACGCCCAAAAACAAGCGGAAATAACAGAGTTTGAAATCATGGACACCGACGAAAAAGCCATACGAAACGATTCCTTCACACTGAAACTTCACGGATACCTGAAAGGACCCTTTCTCCCAGCTCACATTCAAGGAAGCAAACAAGTAAGCCCGGAAACAACAAACGAAGAAGAAAACCAAACTGCAATAGCCAGGTTTGTGACAGAAGAAAAGCAGCCAAACGCAACATGGATTCTCGGCCCGGGAACAACAGTCAAACATGTCGCAGATATTCTTGGCGTTGAAAAAACTGTTCTCGGCGTTGACATCTACAGAAACGGCGAGGTCATTCGTGACGTGGACGAAAAAGAAATCGTGAAAGAAGTGAAAGACTGGCAAGCCACATGGATTATCGTCTCACCCATTGGACGCCAAGGAATAATTCTGGGAAGAGGAAACCAGCAGATAAGCCCAGAAATCATAAAACACGTCGGAAAAGAACGAATAATAGTACTAGCGACCAAGAGCAAACTTCAAACCATTGAAGAAAAAAAACTAAGGGTAGACACCGGAGACCCCGAGGTCGACAACATGCTCAGAGGATACATCAGAGTCGTAACAGACTACAGAGAATGGCTTCTCATGCCCATCCAGTAAGCTTAGGCCCCGAACTTCACGGTTTTTCCAAGCAAACCCATCAGCGTTGGCATCAAATCCACGCCCCTTATCCTGTTCAGCCCTCCTTTAGCGCACGATCTTTCACCAAACTCGACAACACCATCACAGCGAACGTACGGTCCGGTGATTGCCACGGGAACAGGGTCCCCCTCATGGTTTCCAGTCACGCATGAAGTAGTATGGTCAGCTGTCACTGCCAGATAAGTCGAGTCCAGACTCACATGATCTAACACGTACTCAAGCATTCCATCAACTTTTTGCACGATTTCAGTCTTCAGTTTGAACTTTCCATCATGACTCGCAACATCCGTAGCCTTCACGTGCAACAGGACAAAGTCATTAACCTTCAGGGCTTCAACCGCCGCCCTCGCCTTTGCCATGTAATCCGTCTTGACTGTTCCAGTCGCACCTTTAACATTGACCAACCTCATCCCCGCAACTTTGCAGACTCCTCTAATCAGGGGCACCGCAGCTATACATGCAGCTTTGATTCCAAAGACATCAGAGATGGGCGGTATCTTCGGTACCGTGCCTGCGCCTCTGCACAAAACCATGTTTGCTACTGGCAGCTTGCGTTTTGCTCGTTCCTTGTTGACTGGATGCTCCTTCAAAATCTTATGAAACTCTTGCATAAGCTCATTGACAATCCTGGCCGTTCTCTTGGCATCGGGGAGATTGTCCAGAGGCTTCACTTCTAACACTGGTTTCCCAGCGGCCTCTGGGTCTGAATCACTAATGCATGTTGACAGGCTATGCCCGCGAATGACCAGAGCGGCTCGATGCTGAACCGTGCTTTTGAAAAAGAACTCAACGTTCAAGGATTTCTTAAGCTTGACATTCTGCAGACTTTCAGCCAACTTCACAGCATCCTCGTTATCGATTCTGCCCGCCCTTCTATCCAGGACAACTAGGTTCTTATCCACAGTTGCAAGATTACATCGGAAGGCAACGTCCCCTGGCAGAACCTCGACGCCTGAACCCACGGCTTCCAAAGCCCCTCTGCCCGAATAGACTCTCAGAGAATCATACCCCAGAAGGGCAAGAGTGGAGGTGTCACTCCCAGGAGGAATTCCAGGAGCTATAGGATCGAGTATGCCGCTGACACCGTTCTCGGCTATTCGATTCAACCCAGGCCTGTGGGCTGCTTCCAAAGGGGTTTTCCAGCCCAGCTCTCTAATCGGCCTGTCAGCCATCCCGTCCGCAATAACCAAAACTGCTCTCAAGTCAGATCCACCTTTTCTCAAGACAGAGCGTACTAAATCTTGGGTTGCTACGGTTAAAACACTTGCGCATCCATAAAACGGGAATTTAGGAGAAATCAGGCAAAGAAAATCTTTAATAGGTTCCTTCTGCAATTTCATAAAAAGTGGTCGAAAATGGGCGTTTGCCTTCCAAAAAGCTAGATTCTCACGAAGCTCAGCCTACGGTGTGACCTTTCTCGCAAAAATAGTTTCATTCAGCAGAAAACGGTGGAGTAGATAGAAATGTCAGATATGGGAGTTACTGTAAAGAAAGACGAAGACTTTTCCGACTGGTACGTTCAGCTTGTTCTAAAATCCGGGTTGGCTGACTATGCTCCTGTGAAGGGATGCATGATTTTCCGCGAACACTCTTACGCTATCTGGGAGAAAATTCAGGAGGCCTTCAACAGGAAGATAAAGGCGACAGGCCACAAGAACGTATACTTCCCTCTTTTCATACCTGAAAGCTTTCTGAAGAAGGAGGCTGAACACTTTGAGGGATTCGTGCCGGAAGTGGCATGGGTCACAATGGGCGGTAACACTCGGCTGGACGAAAGACTTGCCGTAAGACCGACTTCGGAGACAATCATTTACGCCACGTTCGGAAAATGGATTAGAAGCTGGAGAGACCTGCCGATCAAATTGAACCAGTGGTGCAGCGTTGTCCGATGGGAAACAGAAGCCACCAAACTCTTTCTTCGCACAAGAGAGTTTCTCTGGCAGGAAGGGCACACAGCACACGCGACAAGTGAAGAGGCCGAACGGGAAGTTATGGAAATCCTAGAGGCCTATAAGGAGATAATGGAAAACTACCTCGCCATTCCAGTTCTCGCCGGCAGGAAGACTGAGAGTGAAAAATTCGCCGGCGCCCTTTACACGATGGCATTAGAAGCCATTATGCCCGACGGAAAAGCGTTGCAGATGGGAACATCCCACAATCTGGGACAGCATTTCTCCAAAGTCTTCGACATCAAATTTCTAAATGAAAAGGAAAAAGAAAGTTATGTCTGGCAAACGTCTTGGGGAATGTCAACGCGGACGATAGGCGCAGTAGTGATGGTTCATGGTGACGACAAGGGACTCGTGTTGCCTCCCAAGATAGCTCCCGTGCAGGTCGTGATAGTTCCAATTCCCTACAAGGACGCAGGCGCAGAGCTGATACTGAGAACAGCCCGACAAATCTTCGAGGGTTTGCAGAAGAAGAGTGTAGAAGTCGTTTTGGACGACCGCCAAGAATACACGCCAGGATGGAAATTCAACGAGTGGGAACTGAAAGGCGTGCCGATAAGGATAGAGATCGGCCCCAGAGACATCAAACAGAAGCAAGTGACAATCGCAAGACGCGATACTCGCGAAAAAGTTGCAGCGAAGGAAGATGAGGCAGTGACCGCTGTGATGGGTTTGCTCGAGGAGATTCAGAACAGCCTCTTTAGAAGAGCCAAAGAACATCTGGAACAGAACATCACTGCCGTGAGAGCCTTCGATGAATTCAAAGAAGTTCTCAAGAACAAAGGCGGGTTCATCAAGGCATCGTGGTGCTCTGACTCCAGGTGTGAAGAGAAAATAAAGGAAGAGACAGGCGCCACGATTAGAGTGATTGCATCAGACGAAACACCTTTCTCGAAATGCGTGCACTGCGGCAAGACAGCAAGCGAAGTTGTCTACTTTGCCAAAGCGTACTGAGAAACATCCGCACTTTCTGTGATTTCCGCAGCATGCCTAGTCGGACAGTTTTACTCGCCCTCGAAGCTGTTTTTCGGCATCCTCCAACCCGAGTTTTTTCAGGGTCGATTTTCTGGGTATCCCTCGTTCGTCCCAACCTCTCTTTCTATAGTACATCTGCAGCATGCTCTCGTACTTGTCTCTGTCAAGCCTGCTGCCTTTGAAGGCACCCTTGGTCAAAGGTTCCTCAAACCATCTTGCAGGAGGAACATCCATGTTGCTGTCCCACTTCTTGCCGTATTCGCGGATCCAGAAGGCGCGTGTCAAATTGAACACTCTGTCCGCGACAGTGTTGAGGTTGTCCCAAGACATTTCCAGGCCTGTTGCTGTGCGTAGAAACTTCTGGTACCAATCAAGCTCCAAGCCAACTTCAATCCAAGGAAACCGACAAACAGTAAGACACTCGAACACTCCCCCTCGAGTACGTTGCAGCTCGATGACCTTGTCAACCTTTTGTGCATTGTAGCCTTGACGCCCGGCTTTAACTTCCCACGATATAACCCATGCGTCCTTATGATGAGCACCAATTGAGGATGTACCGTAAGCTAGAGCCATGGCCGGCGTGCTGTGACAGTCATAAGCAGAAATTTCCAGTCCCTTCACCTGCATAGCCCAGCGATCTGAGCCTTGGCCTATTGCATCAGATGCAGACTGAACACCCTCAGCCAGCGCATCGCCTAGCTGGCCATTCCTGTAAGCAATGTCCTTTATCAAGGCCTTGGTCGTTTTGAACCCGCCCCAAGGAATGTCTTGATCAATCAGGCCCTTTTCAGAAGCTTCCATGGCAAAGCCCAGAATGTTTCCGAGAGAAATCGTGTCTAAACCAAACTCGTCAGCAACTCTGTTAAGAGCTGCGACCTGTTTTAAGTCACCCAGGCCTATGTTTGAACCCAGCATCGCGACGTTTTCGTAGTCAAGCTCCGATTCCTTTCTGTCCGAATCCTTCACAACGTTGCCACAAGTCATGTTGCAATTTGGGCAACCGCGGTTTGAAACCTTGATTGCTTCCATGGCCGAGCCGCCTATGGCCTCTGCCTTGTCGAAAACACCTTCTCTATAGTTGTACGTTGGGAGAACGGCATTTTCTTGGCTCCATTCTATTGTGCTCATCGTGCCTTGTCGCTTCCAGAAAGCATAGTTGGGTTTTGTCAAGACTTCACGGTAACCCTCTGCACCCAATTCCTGCATTTCTTTAGGAAAGGCTGCCTTAAGATCATGCGAGCCTATGAATACAACTGCTTTCAACACTTTTGAACCCATCACAGCGCCCATTCCGGGCCGTCCGCCAGCGCGGCCTTCTTGCGAGACAATCATTGCGTATTTCACAAGATTCTCGCCTGCTTGGCCGATGCACAGGATTCCCGCAGTGTTTCCGTAGATGCTGCTCAGTCTTTTCTCGGTTTCAAAAGAGGTCAATTCCCAGAGGTCTGTTGCGTCGAGGAATTCGACAGTTTCGTCTCGAACGACTATGGTCGTCGGCTTTTTCGCTCTGCCTTCAACGACCATTGCGTCATAGCCAGCCTTGCGCATCTGGACTGCGCCTAGAGTTCCTATGTTGCCGTCCCCGTAGCCGCCGGTTAACGGGCTTTTGGACGCTACGACGAGTTTGCCGCTGCTTGGCAACGAAAAGCCTGTTAACGGACCAGCCGCAAAGACAAGCTTGTTATCGGGCGAAAACGGGTCGATTCCGCTTTTGAGTTCGTCCCAGAGAATCCTGATTGCGAAGCCTCTGCCGCCCAGAAAACCGTGCGCCACGCTTGCGTCATAAGCATTAGCAACAGCTTTACCCTTGTTTAAATTCACATGTAGAAACTTGCCTGTCCATCCGAACATGTCAATAACCTACTCTAGAACCAGAGTACAATTATCTCTACGTGAGAGTAAATAAATGTAATTGTCAATGAAAGTCATATCACGAGTCTTTCAGGTTCAACGCTTCTCTTCTTCAGACCTAAGTCGCTGACTCGGAATTTTCTGTCTCCATACAGAAGGGCGTCCTCCTCGCCATTGTAGAGTGACGCTGCAATTCTTCCGATTGAATCCGCCTTCAATATGCCACTGCCGCTTGCGCCTCCTACAACCATCATGCCGTTCTCTTCGAAAATTATCGGTTGGCCGTCAATGCTGTTTATTTCATACAACCCAGCAAAGGCCGAAAACGGTTGGCAATCTGTAAACTGCGGGAAGTACTTAACCATGACCTGATATAGACCATACCTGTAGTAGTTTTCCTCAGGTTCAGGTTCCTCCTCAATCTTGAAGGCTCTCGGAAACTCGTCAGCGTACGCCAACCATAGGGCGTCCTCTTCGGGGGCTGGCCGAATGTAAGCCGAAGGCTTGGGAAGTATAGTGAAAGGTAAACATCCCGCAGTTGTGAATTCCTTCGACAGTAACAGTTTCCTCAATCCCTCGGTTTTTGCTTTAACCGAGAACACTTGTCGCTTCTTGGCCTTTATGAAACACTCAATACCCACTGGATCCAGAAGCTGCGAGATCCATGCTCCCGCCGCCATTATCGTCTTCTTGGCCCTTATCGGGCCTCTGTTAGTTTTGACTCCTGTGATCGTCGCGTCCTGCCAAAAGTAGGGTTCACCTGGCATTCCCAAAGGTTGGCGCGGTTCTACGGCAAGCTCCTCTACGTCCGTGTTGTACTGGACCTTTCCTCCAAGCTTCAGAAACTCCGACTCGTAGTGCTTAACCAGAGAGTCAACGTCGATTAGACCAGCTTTCGGAATCAGTATGCCCTTATGGACGTTTCCGAGACCCATCATCTTTGCTTCTTCGTCATCTGCAAAGCTTGTTCGCATGTTGAGTTTCTTAGTCAAGTCGGCCTCATCGTATTCTTTGTATTGGAAGCCTCTGGCGCCCAACTCCTTCAGGACTGGGAGCATTTTGCGGTAGCCGTCGTCGTCAAAGAACCATAGGTAGCCGGCCCACCGTAGTTTTAGATCCACGTGTAAATCATTCTGGACATGTTTGTAGAATTCAGCCGAAGAATCGGCCAAGGCAAAGTTCGTGCGCGAAGCAAAAAGGCATCGGAATGCAGCCGCGCTCTTCGCTGTGCTGCCTTGGCCAGCCGCCCCTCTTTTGTCGACGACTAGTATTCTTACGGTTGGATTTCTGGCTTTCAAATGATAGGCTGTTGACAAACCTATGATTCCTGCACCCACTATGACTGCATCATATTCTGCCACAGCGTATCTCTCCGAACTTGGAGGTCACTTATGAAAATAGAGAGGATTTAAACTTAGCTCTGAAGGCTAACTGAAGCCCACATTTTAAGAGAACGCTTATTTACCTCTGGGAAATATGATTTACAGCATCATCGGGAACTGGGGTATATACTTGCGCATGCAAAAAGGCTTCAGAGCAGTTTCGACCCTTCTCGCCGTATTGCTAATCCTTGCCGCAGCAATACTGGGCGGGCTTATCTCTTACATGTGGGCTATAGCTCCCTTCTACGCGACGCCCAAAGATGTGGGTCTAGCTATTACAGACGCTATTTTCCCTGTGAATCATGCAGGTTACTTCGATGTAACAGTTCTGAATCCATCCAATTCACTCGGTGGGACGAACATAACGAGCATTTACTTGGCGGTTCAAGGGGTATCCAGCATATTCAACGTAACAGATACCAGCCCTGGGCTCCCTATACCCCTCGATCAAGGGGCATCCACGACCGTTCATTGCAACTTCAATTGGGGAAGTTATGCGGGAAAGAACGTGACTGTAACCGTCTTCCCTCAGAACGGTACTGGAGTCTCGTTTCCTGTTCAGACCGAGTTTGTCGGGTTGACAGCTAACGCATACTTCAACGCGACCACAAGTGTCGATTATTTCTATGTGACTGTTTTTAACGACGCAGCTTCAGCCATAAACGTGACATTAACCAGCGTCTCAATAGACACTGTCTCTATTTCGAGTCTAAGCATAGCCCTCCCAAGAGTTCTTAATGCAAGCGGAAGTGAGGGTATCCAGTGTTTCTACGATTGGGAAGGGCACTACGCACCTCATGTTGTTATTGGAACACAAGAAGGATACATTGCTGAAGCCACTCAAAACGTTAGTGCATCCATAGGCTTACGAGTTAGCAATGTACAGTTTAATGAAACAAATACGGATCAGATCAGTGTTACCCTTAACAGCTCCTCAGACTCGACGACACTCGTTAGTATATCAAACATCACGATTACATACGGCAACACTACTGATGTGATAAACGGAACCCTTTCGAACCCGGCTTTTCCATATCCGCTCGACAAGAACAGCAGCGCCACGTTCAACTGCGTCTGGAACTGGTCTGACGAAACCCACCGCAACATCAGCATCAGCGTAGTGGCTTACACCAGCCAAGGCTTTGCCTCACAACCATCAACTTTCACGACACCTGCAGAAGTCGCCTCGAGAATAGACCAAACAGGATTTGATTTAAGCGACACCGGACATTTCACGGCGAACGTGACAAACCTGGCCTATTCACTGCATACTGTAAACGTCACGGAAATAGATTTCAACGGTAACCCAACAGGCACGAACTCTGCAAAAGTAGCTGCTGGTGAGCGTGCTGCTTTCGTTTGCGCATTCAACTGGTCCAGCTTTGTCGGACAAAAAGCTAACATCATAGTCCACATAACCTACGGCGCAAACAATTCCATTTCCCTACCGCCTTTCCAAGTTAGCGTGCCATACTTCGCTGTACTGAACGTTTCATTCGCGGACTCTTCACTCGGGAACCCGTACATCAATGTCACTGCACGCACGAGCGAGTTCTCGAATAAAGCCGCGAACATCACCAGCATATTTGTCCAGACTGAGAACACAACGCAGTCAATCGACGGGACCGTATCGAACCCGAAGATAAGCCCATCAGGATACTCGCTTGCCTCAGGAAACGAAACTGTAATAGTCTGTCCATGGGACTGGAGCAAATACGTGGGCAAAAACGTGACAGTAATCGTTCAAACAGCGGACGGGTTCCAGGCGTCAATAACGTTAATAGTCCAGTAAGCTTTCCACAATCTTTATTTTTGTTTTCCCGCAAACCTTGGCAAAGAAGATGATAACCTTGACTGACGTGAAGCCGACTGAAAGAGTAAGAACAATAGAATACGCAATCCGTGATGTCATAGTCCATGCGAGGAAGGTTGAAAGAACCGGCAAGAAGATATTTTACTTGAACATAGGAGACCCGAACGCTTTCGATTTTGATACCCCGCCACACATTAGACAGGCATTAATTAAGGCCGTCGAAGAGAGAGCCAACGCGTACTCAGCATCGGAGGGTCTGCCAGAACTCAGAGAAGCCATCTGTCAGAAAGAAAGAAGAGTTAATGGCGTTGAAGTCCCTGCTGAAGATGTGATTGTCACTTCAGGAATTTCCGAAGGTATCCAAATGGCGCTGGCGGCTCTCATAGAATCAGGTGACGAACTCCTGCTTCCAGGCCCGACCTATCCGCCTTACCTTTCATACACAAAGTTTTTCGACGGAAAACCAGTGACCTATGAAACTGTTGAAGAGAACGGTTGGCAGCCAAACATCGACGATCTGAGAAGCAAGATATCAGATAGAACACGCGGAATAGTCGTCATAAATCCCAACAATCCTTGCGGAGCGCTCTATGAAGAGAAAGTCACGAAACAGATTTTGGATTTAGCGGGCGAGTATGACCTTCCTGTCTTGTCTGATGAAATTTATGATCAGTTAGTGTTTGAAAAGAGATTTGTCAGCACCGCGCACCTAGCTAAAGATGTCCCGGTGATCGGGTTGAACGGTTTCTCAAAGGCCTACCTGATGACTGGGTGGAGACTCGGCTATCTGTATTTCCACAGCCAAGGTGGACAGTTGCAAGAGTTGAGGCAGTGTATCGAAAAGGAAGCAAGGATAAGGTTGTGTGTAAACACGCCAGTTCAGAAAGCGGGAGTTGCAGCGTTGAACGGCCCGCAACAGCACATCAAAGCGACCGTTGAAAAACTCAAGCAGAGAAGTGCGTACGCATGGAAGAGACTTAATGAAATTGAAGGAATCAGCTGTTCCAAACCAGAAGGTGCTTTCTACGTTTTCCCGAGAATCGACGCAATAGGGTCTAGATGGAAGACGGACATGGATTTCGTGTTAGACCTCTTGAAAGAAACAGGTGTGTTGTTTGTACATGGTTCAGGGTTTGATCCAATATTCGGCGCCGGTCACGTCAGGGGTGTCGTGCTTCCGCCTCTAGATACGCTTGAAGAAGCCTTTGAAAAAGTAGAAGGTTTCATGAAGAAGAAAAGGCAGGGTTAAGTCTATCGGATCTGTCCTTCGCCCTTTGCCGACTATATCTGCGTTCCTTGGCTAGGATCCAGGACCAGCTTTGAGAATTCTTCCATCAGTTTCCTCGTTATAGGTCCGGGTTTTCCACTGTTTATTATGCGTTTGTTTATTTCTCTGACAGGAACTATTTCGGCAGCTGTTCCTGTAAAGAAGGCTTCTTCTGCATTGAACAACTCGTACGGCGTCATGTTTTTTTCCTCAACTTCAAAACCTAGTTTTCTGGCCAGTTTCGCTACTTCCTGTGCCGTTATTCCGGGTAGCGCGCCCGTATAGCTTGGAGGTGTAAACAGCTTCCCATTCTTTACGATGAATATGTTTTCTGCTACTCCTTCACATACGTAGCCATTCTTGTCCAGGCATATTGCCTCGTCTACGCCGCTTATGTTTGCTTCGATTTTCGCGAGTATGCTGTTGAGGTAGTTGAGTGACTTTATCTCATGTGAGGTCGCGTCCACGGGATCCCTTTTGACCCATGACAACATGGCTGTCACTCCCTTCTCCTTTGCCTCTCCTTTATGCAATGCTATCGTGTCAGCTATCACAATTATCGTTGGTTTTGGGCACTTCCTGGGATTCAGCCCCAAATCCCCTACTCCTCTTGTAACTACCAACCGGATGTAAGAATCTCTGAGATTGTTTTGCCGCAGTGTCTCTAAGACAGTCTTTGCCATCTGCTCTTTCGATAGTGGGATCTCAAGCATGAGCATGTGGGCTGAGCGGTAGAGCCTTTCAACGTGTTCCTCGAGTTTAAAAACGGAACCACTGTAAGCCCGAATCCCCTCAAACACTCCGTCACCGTATAGAAGTCCGTGATCAAAAACTGAGACCTTTGCTTGTGACTTTGGATAATACACCCCATCAATATAAACCTGTAATTCCTTCTCCAACGGTCTGCCCCCAAGCCGAGAAATCAGTATTGGACTGAGGTTTGATATGTCTTTTGATAAGAAAGCTGGTCTGAGGCCGTTGCTAACCGTGAAACTGCGGTCTTTTTGACAGGTATTTTGGCAGTGGAAGTGCTTTGAAGGGCTTGTTCAGAGTTGTTTCTTCTATTTCTCCTACTAGTTGTTTGAGCTTCATGCCTCGCACTTTCCCGGCTGCCCTATCCCTCACCGGAATCACCCCAGAGTCGATTTCTCTTTTTCCCACCACGACTATGTAAGGTGTCCATTCCATCTCAGCCTCGCGGACTTTTTTCTGCAGGGTCAATGCTCTCTCATCAATGTCCACCCGTATGCAGTGCGCTTCCATTTCTTCAGCCATCTTTTCAACGTCCTTCAAGAAACCTTCCGATATCGGGATTATACGGACTTGTGTCGGCGAGAGCCACAGCGGAAGCATAGGCGACTTGCCGTGTTGCTGTTCCTTGTAGGCTTTTTCAAGCAGCGCGTACACGTCTCTTTCAATCGCTCCACTCGGGGAGCAGTGTAGAATTAGGGGGTGCTTTTTCTGGCCTTTTTCGTCGGTGTAAGCTATGTCGTATCTTTCAGCGTTTTCGACGTCAAGCTGATCCGTTGAAAGAGCCGCAGCCTTGTTTTGATTGTCTACGAAGTTGAAATCCCACTTAAGCACATAGTAGAAGAAGCGTTCGTTCCACATTTCAGCCAGAACTGGTCTGCCAGCCATCTTTGCTAATGAGGCGATGAACTCTTTGTTTTCTTCGTAGAAGTCTTTGGTGAATCGCACTGCAATTTCATAATCTTTTTCGGATAGACCTATTTCTCCTAGGATTTGTATGCAGAGGTTGAACCTTGTCACGTATTCTTCTTTTGCCTGATCCAAGTTCGTGCAGAAGGCGTGGCAGTCGGGCATGCTGAAAGCTCTCAAACGTTTTAAGCCAACGACTTCTCCGCTTTTTTCTCTTCTGAAACTGTAGCGGGTTAACTCATAAACTTTCATAGGCATTTGTTTGTACGAGAACTGCGCGTCGTGAACCATCAAAAACTGTCCGAAACACGCAGCGAAACGTAGAAAAAGCTCTTTGTCTTCTGACTTCAGCAAGTACTGTCTTGCAGGGAACCGATTTAAGTAGTCGGCTAGGCTCGGGTGTTGGAAATCGTACATGACTGGGGTCTCGACTTCCATGGCTCCGTACTCGTTCATCTTTGCGGTTACAAACTGTTCGAGCAGAGATTTGACAAGCCGCCCTTTTGGGTACCAGCGGATGTTGCCTGGGTCGCTTCCCAACTCGTAATCCGCGATTTCCAGTCTTTTCATTAGAGTCACGTGGGGCGGCATCTGCTGGCTTGCCCTTACTTTGGATATTTCATATTTCGCGAATTTCTCGAGGTTTTCGAGGCCTTTGAACTTGAAATCTTCAACTGGAACGAGCTTTCCATCCGGCTGAAGAACGTACCAGAATGACTTGAGCTTTTCTTCGGCTTTTGCCGCTTCAGAGATGCTCTCTTCTTCCTTCTTTTCTGTTTTTGTCGGCAATACCACGCGGGACTGCTCAGCTAGAGGGTGTCCCTTTATTGAAATTGTGAACTGTTTGTTCCAGCCGAAAGGTGCTCGGAATGTTTCTATACCCTTCTTTTTCGCGTGGGCCTCCATGGCCTTGACAGTTTTTAATGCCTCAGACGGTTTAGCAAGATTGCTGCTCAAGTGCGCATAAGGGTAAATCAAGATGCGGTTTAGCTTCTGTTTTTCAAGGAAGGTCTGAACCTCATCGACGGCTCTTTCGGCTGTTGCCTTGTCGTCGTTTGCTTCTACCGCCGTGAACAGCACGACAACTTCTTCCAAACGAACCTCTTTCTTTTCAGCCTCTTCAGCCAAAGAAACCTCTTTCTTCACCGGTCTGTAAACGATAAAATCTGAGTGCAACTGCAATATTCGCATAGAATTTGTGCCTCCGGATTCTACCTGCTGTAGCGCCACTTTTCAATCTGCTTGTCTTTCTTCGTCTTCTTCTTATACTCCTTGTAGTGCTCTTTGCAGAGATAAGCACGTTTCTCGTTGCCTACTTTGAGACCAGCAGTCTTTACTTTTTCAGCTGAGAGTGAACGAACTGCTTCTCGCCCGCAGCCCGACACGCTGCATCTCGCGCCTTTGTCAATGCGTCCCACAATTAACGCCTCAAGCTTATATTACGTTTAATGCATACAATACACATTATTCCTTAATGTCTTTTTCCCAAGGAAAATAGTGTTCTACAACCCGCACCTTTAAACAGCCAGCTTTTCCCTTGCTGCGAATTCGAGCTGCAGCTCAATAAAAAGCAATGTCTGCTCCTCTCTTTCTTGTTTTATGAAGATGTAGGATTCTTTCTTCTATGAGTGATGGAAATGAGTAGTGTTGCTACAATGAAAAATGGGGGAATTTAAGGTAGTGAAGAAATGGGAATTGCACGATGTCTATATTTACGTGCGATTTCCTTGATGTAATCGTGCCTTTCAAATTGTCTCGAATCGTGATTGTGCACTCGCACATAATGCGCAGGAGGTTCTTAAATGCCTCGTGGTTTTATGGAATGCCAAGACTAATAGCTTGGGTTTCCATCACATATAGATTCGTGAGTCGGGTTGGCTGCTCATAGAAAGAGGTTGGTTCTTCCGTTCTCTGCAATTGTTGACTTAGATAAGCTCAAGCTGGCTATTATGATAAACGCAATCAACCCTAAGATCGGCGGAGTGCTCATAAGAGGGCCGAAGGGGTCAGGAAAGAGCACGATAGTTCGGTCTTTGGCAGATATTCTGCCAAAGATAAGAGTCGTCAAGGGCTGTCCTTTTAATTGCAATCCTGACGACCCCTCCAATATGTGTCCATTGTGCCTCGAAAAATACAAAAAGGACGAAGACGTGCCGGCTGAAGAAAGAGAAATGGCCGTGGTTGACTTGCCCCTAGGAGCAACCGAGGACAGGGTTATTGGGAGTCTGGACGTGGAAAAGGCAATAAAACAGGGAATAGAAGCGCTAGAACCTGGAATCCTTGCAGAGGCAAATCAGAACATCCTTTACGTAGACGAAGTCAACTTGCTGCCGGACCACATAGCTGATGACCTATTGGATGCTGCAGCCACAGGATGGAACGTAGTTGAAAGGGAAGGCGTTTCCGTTGGTCACCCGTCTAGATTCATATTCATCGGGACGATGAACCCGGAAGAAGGGGAACTGAGGCCTCAACTTCTTGACCGTTTTCCTTTGTCAGTCACTGTTGAGACCATAAAGTCCGTTGAGGACAGAGTTGAAGTGGTCAAAAGAACTATGAAGTTCGAGGCTGAACCAGAAAAGTTCTATGAGAAGTACTTCCCAGCGCAAGATGAGCTTCGAAGAAGGATAGCGCAAGCAAGAAAAGTGTTGAATGAAACCGTTTTTTCAGAGGATCTCCTCAAAAGTATCTCGAAAGCTTGCTTGGACTTAAAGGTCGACGGTCTACGTCCAGATATTATCATCGCCAAGGCCGCAGCAACTCTGGCAGCCTTCGAGGGCAGAACAGAAGCCAACGCTAACGATGTTTTCGTTGCTGCTGATCTTGCTCTGAGCCACAGAACAAGAGAAGGCGGTTTCATCGAACCCGCAACTAGCCAGGAAATAAGGGAAGCTTTCTCAGCGTCCATTAAAAATGTCTTTCAGTTTGAGGAATCTGATAGAAAAGACAAGAAACAGCAAGGGAAGAAGCATCTGTTTAAGGGAAAAACCATATTCTGGGCGAGAAAGGATGCTACAGAAACGGAAGAAAAACGGGCAAACAAAGATGATGCTGCCTCCAAAGTCAAGAGGACACAGGCAAAAATGCTTCTATTCTTTAACAGGCTTCTTGGAGGCGTCGTTTTCGGCCTAGCAAAGAAGCTGAAGCGAAACCCTGAGAAAGGAACTGCAGCGGAGGGACTGCAAAGAGGAACCAGCAAACTCAAAGGAGAAATCATCGAGGAAAAGGTTGACGCAAAAAAGGGCGAATTGAAAGGAATTCCTACGGTCGGTAAAGCTGCCAAAACACCGGAAGTTTCAGGGGGCTATCCGATCATGACAGCGACGGAAAACAACATCGTCTCGCCTTCCAAGTACTTTTTGCAGATGGGAGGTGTCAAGACGAGAAAGCGTGGGGCCTATATGGGGAGACATGCTCAAGCTTTGAGCGCGGTTCAAAGGGGCAGACCCTACGGCTGGACGATACCCCACGGAAAAACCTCAGACATTCACATCCCTGCCACAATCCGAGAAGCATCAAGAAAACAGAATGGTCGTGAAAAATCTTCGGAAGTGGCGCTGGAAATTCGCACGGAAGACTTGCGCGAGAAGTTGAGATCGCGCAAAGCTCCTCTCACGATGGTTTTTGTAGTTGACCTGAGCGGCTCTATGCTTCTCAACCTTAAAGCCGTCAAAGAGGCGTTGCTCAGACTTCACAGTGACGCTCACAGATACAGAGACCGAGTAGGAATAGTAGTGCTGAAGGATTTTGGCGCCGTCGTGGTTCAGCATCCCATTACGAACCTGAGGGTTGTAGCTAACAAGCTAGCGAGTTTGCGTGTCAGCGGCTACACACCACTTGCCAGCGGAATGTTGAAGGCTCGGGAGGTCTTGAAGGAGGCTGAGCGACGAGACCCTTCAACGGTGCCTGTGATGGTTATCGTTACTGACGGCAGCGCGAACGTGCCATTGAAGAAAAGTTTGGAGACAGGAGAGGTCCGTATTATGGAGGAAACTAGAGTGATCGTCAGAGAATATGAAGACTTGGCCGTAAGGGACGTGTTCTCTGTTTCTCAGATAATCAAACGCGAAGGAATAAACACCATAGTTGTTAACACCAATCCGCATGCTTACGGCCACGAGACCTACGGGTTCGAGGTAACAAGACTCATTGCCTCAAAAACCAACGGGACCCACCATGTTGTCGGGAGACTTGCAACGGAAAAAGAGATGGTTGCAAGCATGCTTGAAAGCCTGAAGGAAGATCAGGAAAAGATCGGAAGCAAAGTATCTTTGCCCTGACAGCTTCCAAGGTTCATGTTGCGTCGCCCACGAGCTTTGCTGTGGGAAAATCATAATGTGATGCTGAAATGCTGGTTTTTGGGAAGACAATGCGCGGCGTGAAAGAAAGGGGGGTTATAGATTTGATGTCTTTCTGGTTATTTTCCGTCCTATCACGATGAGGAATAATGCTGCAAATGGCAGGAAGTATGGCAAAAGAGTCGCAGATTGTACTTTACCGGTGTCGTTGGAACTTGTTGAATCAGGGCTCGTTGGTGCTGTGGGTTGACCGTAGTTGGCGCTGTAAAGCTGCGGGATGATCTCAGCAAGTTGCGGGTTCATTAAGTAGGTTCCGATCCAACTGCGCGAGTCGCCTGCATATTGTATTAGCTTAATTGGTGTAGAGCCGTCTGATATCACTCTGAAGTTGACTGTGAACAAAAGGGCTTCTCCGTTTAGGCCGGCTAGGTCTCCGCTGCGTGCCGCTGCGTAGTAAATTTGTCCGTATGTGGGCCCGTTATATGTAAGGTTCAACTCCCAGCTGAAAATATTGGATTCGTTTATGGCAATTAAGGGGAATACAGATGTTGGTTCGGACAGAATTCGGACTGGTTGCAATACTGTAGGATCATAGTTGATGTCCACCTGAATGCCTTGGACGTTGACACAGTTTTCTAGTGAAACGTTGAGGCTGAAGTATTCACCTATGGCAAGGTTTTCAATCTGGGCTGGAGTGATTCTGACTGTAGTTTGTGCCTGTTCTTGGGCGTTGACGTTTTTGGCGAGGTTGAATGCTGGCTGTAGCAGTATGATGAGTATTGCGAGAGACAGAACCAAGGTTTTTGTTTTCATTCGTCTCCCTCATAATACGGATACTTCTGCTTAGGATTTAAGCTTTTAGTTTTGTTGCACCTTGACAGGTGTAAATTTGTCACCAAGCTTTTATAATCGCCAAACTAATCTTTATTAGCCAATGTCTGGGTGAAAAAAGTGGAGGAAAGCGTCCACAGTCTTCTGAGAGAGATGGGTTTAAGCCCATATGAAATAGATGCCTTAATGGCTCTTATGTCCATAGGTTCATCGTCAGCAGTAGATCTCCTGCCTCTATGCAAAGTGCCCAGGTCAAGGATATACGAGGTTCTCGCTGAGCTAGTTTCGAAAGGATTTGCCTCGATGAAACCGGGAAAACCGACTGTCTATGAGTCTGTTCCACCGAGAGATGCATTCGGATACAGACTTTACGTTTTGAGAACGGAGACTGAGCGAAAAATCAAAAACATGGAAGGTAAGGTTGAAAGCGCCGTACCTGTTTTAGAGAAGCTATCCAGGTTGAAACCCAACAGAGCCATAGGGCCTGAAGACGTAGCTTGGGTGTATTACAACGAGGAACGCTTTCAAAACAACATTACCGAGCTAGTTATTAATTGCACTAAAAGCTTCATATCATTCACTTCCAAGGGAGGCAGTATCGGTCGTCACGAGGCGTATAGAAGTCGAATAAGCGCCATGTATGCCGCCCTCGAAAAAGGTGTCGACGTAAGACTGATTCAACCCTTGGACAGCAGCATGGATCTGCAATTGTATCGAGAGCTAACAAGAAGAGGAGCCAAGCATATGGTTCCAACAGTCGAACTCAAGGAATCATTCTGGATAGTTGATTCAACCACGGTCGCCCTCCTCGTCTTGGATGAAACTGGAAATTTCAGATATGGACTGGTGGTACAAGACCAATTCATAAGCACCTTGCTTAATAGATATTTTGACGACCATTGGCAAGAATCTGTACCTGCTGAAAAGGTTTTACAGCAGCTTCAAGGAGAACAGCCCAGAAGAAAGAACAGTGACTCGTAAAGGCTTGCTTTTCACTAGCATTTCAGAAGATCGCGACATTAACTGACTTTCATTTTTGAGGCAAGTCTTCCTCGTCCATTTTCCTAATCTTTCTTTTCATGCAAGAAGCGTGCTCGTCGATAGATCTCGTCTTTGTCGCCCAATGATGTCGGCCCGATTCCCTCAACCACTAGGGAAGCAGCCGCAGAACCTACGTGTGAACACCATGCGCAATCTTTCCCTTGAGCATATTCTGCTAGGAACGCTCCGATGAATGCGTCTCCTGCTCCTGTTGGATCCACGAGTTTTTCAGGTCTGTAGGCTGGGACCGTGTGAGGTACATGATCAACTGAGACGACAGCACCTTCAGTTCCTAGAGTCACGATGACTATGTTAACACCTTGGCTGTGAACGGCTTTTATGGCTGAATCGACGTCCGAGAGGCCGGTTAACGTTTGTATTTCTTTGCGTGTTGACTTGAGAATGTCGATCAGACCTAAGATGCTCTTGTCGGACGGTGGTTTGAGGGTCACGTTGCCCTTTTCGTCGAAGCTTCGTGTCATTCCTTGAGCTTCAAGGGACAACACTTCTGCGCAGCTTCTGAGTTTTTGGGCGACCTCGAGTGTGATTTCTCCAGCAATCGGTGCGAGATGGATGACTTTGGCTTTAAGAGGATCGGGTAAGTCTCCGAGTCGAATAGGAGGCATTCTGGTCTTCGAACAGAGACTGCGATTTGACAAATCATTTTCATATCTCAACTCGAAGCGTGTCGTGAGTGCGTCTTGCTCATCGACGACTCCAGACAAATCCACGCCTTCCTGTTGTAGCCACCACTTGTAAGCTGAGGGAAAATCTGCACCGACTCGTGAAATTACTGATACTCTTGAGTCTAAGTGCCTTGCAGTGAGCGAGACGTAGGTAACAGAGCCGCCAAGGACAACGAATGCGTTTTGTCGACTTGGGAGGAAAATTGAATCTATGCTAAAATGACCGACGGACACGATGTCAAACAAGTATGCCCCACGCCTCTCTGCAGTATTGCATTAAAGTAGACTTAAACCCAGCGGCTCGCGCTTTTTGTTTTCCTTCCCGAGTTCTGGTTCTCTTGTTCAGGGGCCGTTTCTTCTTGGCGTTTTTGTACTTAAGCGTGCGAGTTCCACTTCAAGTATTTACCATCAATGCAGCCGCAGGATAGTGGATTTCTTCCCAAGTCTGTGTATGCAAGGTCAAGCGGCGCGCGAGTTAATGTTTTCGATTCTTGGAACGAAATTGAAAGCGAGACCAGAAAGAGTTTTCGTTGGCGAGTTCAACGATAAACAAATGCTATTGTTTCTTGAAATAGTTTTTGTAGGGCTCCTTGACGCCACATCAGATTTTCATGGCCTCACACATTCGGCTTTTGGTCTATACGGCCGCTTTGCTGTTCTCCTTCGTTTATGATGGTCGCATTCATGGATTCGCACTACCATGTATCCGTTGTCTTGATATCTGCATCCGCAAGGCAATGTTGTGATCTTTTCTTTCATGCCAATCCATCACTGGCCAATGACTAATATATGTTGAAAATCGGTTTTACTACGTTTAGATTTGAAGGAGAATTGACAGATTTCTAAGGCATGAATTTCTTGTAGACTGGATGTCCCTTGAACCGAAGGGTTGTTTCTGATTTTTCTACCGTTCCGCTGGGCAATCTCATGCAGAGAGAATTAACGATAGCTCCTTCTGGTATGAATCTCACTCCATCCAGCAGCTCGCCTTTTGTGACGCCTGAGGCAGCAAATACCAGTTCGTTGCCCTTTGCCAATTCATCTTGACAGTACGTCTTTTCCATGTCAACTCCTTCAGTCTTAAGCCTATCAGGCCTTCCAGGGTCGTCCTTCTTGTCTTTCCATACTTTCACTAACATAGTGCCGCCCAAGATTTTGATAGCCGTAGCAGCAATTGTCGCTTCAGGTCCCGCACCTGCGCCCAAAAGAAGATCTACGCCTGAGTCTGGTCTGCAGGTTACAACTGCACCTGCAATGTCGCCATCAGGAATGAGGATTATTCTCACGCCTAGCTTTCTTAGGCAGCGCAGAATCTCAGCGTGCCTATCACGCTCCAACATTATGACTGTCAGGTTTTCAAGGGGCAGACCTTTTTGTCGGGCAACTGTGCGCGCTATGTCTTCTACTGTCATGTCTAAGGAAATTTCTCCAATTGACTGATGGTCGGTCGCCACTTTGAAGTAGTATCCGTCATCGGGGAGGACTTGAAAACAGCTGGCAGGTGCACAAGCCAGTGCGGAGATGGCATCTTTTCTCCCCTTGGAAGCTGCGGTTGTGCCGTCGACGGGATCAACCACGAACTCGACTTTAGGGCCTTTGCCTGTTCCGACTTTCTCTCTGCGTGTGAAGGCTGGAGCATTGTCTTTCGGTCCTTCACAGGCAATTACCTCGCCTTCAACGTCTGTTTGAGCCAAGACAGCCCGTGAGAATTCGACTGCCCTTGAATCAATCAGGTCCTGGTCACCTTGACCGATATGCATTGCAGCTCCAACAGCTCCAGCAACGGTAATTCTTGTTAGCGAAGGTGCTAGGGCTCTGAGAGAAACCACACGTCACACCTCTCAAATCAATCATAAAGTCTTAGTGCCTTTTCTAACTTCTGGTCTCTTTTAAATCGAACCCCGTTCTAACCAGCACGCGCGTGATGCAAACGAACGTTTTGACTTCCGAGTCTGTTTTGAAGGCTGGTCTCAACCTCAACGCTGGAGTCGAAAAGATACCCGCGCGCGCGAGAACGAAGAGGAACCATTTTTCTTCTTCCTCCTTTTTCTATCTTCTGTCTTGCAACGAACTTCGGTGTTCCTTTTTTTCGATAATTATGTTGCACTTGCATTTCTCCATAGAATGAGAAGCAAAAAGGCAGATGAACAACATTAATCACATATTGTGTTTGAAGAGTGTAGGAGGTAGACAGGTTTGCATGCCTACAGGTTCATAGAAGATGAGAAAGAGAGGAGAAAATGGCAGGTTCCAGAAGACGTTTTAAATGAGGTGGGCGTCAAGACTGGCCTAGCATTCGTGGATGTGGGCTGCGGCGATGGGTTCTTTGCGTTTCCGGCCGCGAGGTTGGTGGGCAACGAGGGGAAGGTCTACGCTTTGGATGCTGATGCTGAAGCGATTGAAAAACTGAGGGAAAAAGCTGCGAGAGAAGGACTATTGAACGTGGAGTTAAAGGTTGGAATGGCTGAAGAGTCTGTTTTCTGTGATTCGTGCGCAGACATCGTTTTCTTCGGAATAGTTCTCCATGACTTTACGGACCCAGACAGAGTCTTGTCGAACGCCAAGAGAATGCTCAAGTCTTCCGGTCGACTCGTAAACCTTGACTGGAAGAAAGAACCAATGCAGCTTGGTCCGCCATTGCAAGTAAGATTCAACGAAAAGAAAGCGTTGGATATCATCGCATCGGCAGGTTTTAGAATAGATCAAATCAGAGGGGTAGGATTGTACCACTACGTGATAATCGCAACGCCCAAGTTCTGACAGTTCTTCGCTCTAACCTCATTAGGTCCCTGAAGCTTTGGTGCTCCGGCCGGGATTTGGACCCGGGTCCGCGACTGTCCCCCAATTCTTTGATGTCGAGAGGCCGCTATACATGGCCCTTTGATGAAGTTTGGCCGGACTATACTACCGGAGCATTGAAAGATTGGTTTTCACCTAGAGATAAATATCTTTTGACCCATTTAGGATTGTAGAAGCATTTTTAATAATATAGCAACTCTCGCTCCTTGTCAGGTAGCCACTCTGGTAAGAACACGCACAGGATGAAAGTAAAACGCTTCAGTGTGTTTCTGTCAGAGTTTTTTCCATCTCCAGTTCTCTGACTCTCGCCTCAATGAACTCGGTGACTTTCTTCTGGTCGTATTCTTTTTCTTCCTGCTGCCCTTGGAGTTGCTCCTTTATTGTTTCCAGAATCTTGTCAATCTCGAAAGGCTTCAACATATAGCCGTCTGCCTTGTTGTTCACAGCCTCTATCGCGTTGTGTATGGATGGAAACCCTGTTATGATTATTTTCCGCATTCTGGGCATTGTTTCTTTGAACCTTGCGAGTAATGTCACTCCTTCAATGTCTGGAAGACGGACATCTATAAGTGCAAGGTTGTAGAACCTCGCATTGGACTTGTCGATGGCTTCTCGCCCATTTTCTGCAGTCTCAACGATATATCCTTCATCTTCTAGTATCGTTGACAGGATTTTTCTTATGCTTTCGTCATCGTCGACGACAAGGATTCTGGCACGTTCATCCAAATTTCCTCACCTCCACTGGCTCTCGGCTCTACGGGAACGGTTATGATGAAAGTTGTGCCTTTTCCGACTGTGCTTTCAACAGAAATTTTGCCACCGTGAGCTTCAACAACGCGTTTGCAGATTGGCAGGCCAAAGCCCATTCCTTTAGCTTTTGTCGTGAAGAGTGGTCTCCAAAGCTTATCCAGCACCTGCTTTGACATTCCGATTCCAGTGTCTGAGAAGACAATGAGCACGTTGTTGTTGACCCTTCTGCTCTTTATTGTGAGTGTTCCGCCAATGGGCATTGCATCAAATGCATTCTTCGTAATGTTGGCAAAGGTTCTCTTCATCTGTTCAACGTCAGCCTTCATTCGAGGCTTGTTCTTGCACAAATTAACGACACGGACGTTTTCCGGAAGCATTAGGAGTGATAGTGCCTCTCGCACCAGTGATTTTGGAGTCGTTCCGTTGAGTTCAAGCTTAATCTCTCTTGAATATTCCAAAAGGTCATTTATGATTTTGTTTGAGTATTCAATGTCTTTCTCAATGATCTCCAGCATCTCTTTTTCCTTGACATCCATTCTCTTGCCGAGCTTCGTTTTCAAGTAGTAAGCAGCGCCTGTAATCCCCGTCAAAGGATTGCGCAGATCGTGACCAATCATCGCGGCCAGTTCTCCGATCGTTGCAAGTCTTTCAGACTTGAAGAGCTGTTGTTCCATTTGCTTCCGTGCGGTTATGTCCTTTGTCATTGCCACAAATCCTATCGATTTGTCGGTTGCATCCTTGATAACAGTTGCAGAGAGTTCAGCGGGGAATTCACGGCCGTCTTTGGTCACAAATGCGTATTCGATATTCTTCACTGATCCTTGCTCAAACGTTTTCTTGGTGTTCTCAATAGCTTTCTGATGGTCCTTGGTGGATATCAACATCAGAGCGTTTTTTCCAATCAGGTCTTTTTTAGATGAATAACCATGTATTCTTACTGCTTGGTCGTTGCATTCGATTATTCTCCCTTCCAGATCAGTTGCTGTGATGGCGTCTGGCGAGGCTGCAAATATGCTTCTCAGTTTTTCCTCGCTTTCTTTCAGGTTTCTAGTTCTTTCTTTGACCTTTTCCTCCAGATGGTTTGCATATTCTTCAAGCTGTTTTTTTGCGTCATTTAACTGCTGAATCAGTCTGGCGCTTTCTATCGCGACAGCAGCCTGGTGCGCAAAAAGCTCAAGAGGAGCAAGCGACTCCTTGGTGGGACGCCGCCCATCCACAGGGTCATCCATGCTCATCACGCCCACTACCTGGCCAGTCGGCAATCGTAATGGGACGTACAGCAAGTCATCTGGGTTCCAATCGACTGTCTCTTTTTTATGAATTTTGCTGGACAATGCATATTTGAACTGTTCTCGAACGGTTGGATCACTCCAGGGCAGGTAGTAGAATTCACCCAATCGATAACGTTCGAACATCGAGCTCAAACGTTTCTGCCAGACGTGTCCAGCCGCTTGGTGTCCTTTGAGGTACTGTTCTTCTTTCAGTGTTAGCCCCGCTGTAACGACGTCGGTGGTATTGAGGTTTTCGTCCCGCAGTGATATGACTACTCTTCTCCAACCCTGCTCACGAACCGCTTCGGCCACGGTCTTGAGTCGTTTGCGCATATCCATGGTACGAAGCATTACTGCCGAACTTTTCATGAGGCTCTCCAATTTCTTTGAGATGGCACGGTGCTTTTCCTCATCTTCCTTCAGAATACGTTCCATTCTCTTTCGTTCTGTTACGTCTCTGATTAGGCCCACTGCGTGCCATTTGCCCTTCATTTGCAGGGCTGAGAGCGAGAGTTCCACTGAAAACTCTTTCCCATCTTTGTTTTTGGCCGCGAATTCTATCTCCCTTCCGGCGGTTTGGCAATGTCCTGTCTTTCTTAGCCTTGTGAGTGCTTGTTGGACATCTTTGTGAAAGCGTTTGGGAACGAGAAGCTTGAAGACATCTTGGCCCCCTGCTTCCTCATCAGTGTACCCGAAAATCCTTTGGGCAGCAGGATTCCAGTAGGAGATTTTTCCTTGGGCGTCTATCAAGACTATAGCATCCATTGCGGAAGCGCTTATCACGCGGAATTTTTCCTCGCTGTCTCGCATCTGGAGGAGTGCTTGCCTGCGCTTTTCTTCAACGCCGATGGCTGAAGCCAGTAGGCTGATAATCTTCTTCTCCTCTTCACTGGGGTTGAAATCATTCTGGTAGACGAGGCAGAGGGAACCGATGTATGAATCATCGAATCTCACAGCCTTGCCCAGATAAGTCTGCAGTTTGTAGTGTGCTACGTTTGGATCCGTCTTGGCGTAAGATGTGTCCTGCAGGTTTCTAATCACGGTAACTTCTTCAGCACCCTGTTGAATAACGTCGTAGCAAATGTGCCCCTTGGGCTTGTCAACAGGATTATAGTCTGCAGGGGCGTTCCATCTGCCGACCGAACATAGCATTCCTTTGTCAAGCCGATTGTAAAGAGCGCATGTCGCACCCAATAGCTCTCCACAGAAGGCAACGATGAAGTCCATGTTTTCTTCAGGGTCAGCTTTGAAGCTCAGGAAACACTGGTTCAGTTTTTCCATTCGTTCTTCAGTTTTCTTGCGTTCAGTTACATCGCGAACAATACCTAACTCACCTACAATCTTGCCTTTTTCGATTTGAGGTTTGCTTGTGAATTCTCCAGTCAAGTATTTGCCCGATTTTGAACGCACGCGAAGCTCATAAGGCGGTGTGTCTTCCCCGCACAATGTCTTCTTAAACGTCTCAATCGCCAGAGGTAGATCATCGGGATGAATAATTGACATGAAAGATTTACCAAGCCATTCGGAACGCTGCCACCCCGTAATCTTTTCAAAGGCCGGGTTCAAGGAAGTGATGGTGCCGTTCTCGGCCGAGATTGTGTAGATTGCCTCAGGGGCGGTTTCAACAAGGTTGCGGAAACGTTCCTCCTCTTCCTGCAAGGCTTCTAGTGTCTGTTGATGCGGATTTGGCTTTTCTAGAGTCACACCGACGCAGTTACCAGTGAGAGGGAAGAGTTTGACAGAACAGATGTTCCCAGGTATACGTTCGTCACCATAATTGGTTTCCCCTAGGTCTCTGGCCCTTCCAGAGCGAATGACTTCTGTGCACATTTTGGGAAACTCTGTGTCAAGCAATCGGGGAAACACTTCCGCCAAAGTTTTTCCAATAATAGCTTTTCTTGGCAGTCCTGTCATCTGCTCAGCAACAGGATTGCTGAAAACAAGTGTGAGCGTTGAGGCGTCATCTGCGTTTTCTAGGCGCCAAACGTCTATACCGATTTGCATGCTCTCCAGTATGCTTTCGTAGAGTCGGAGATAGTTTCCCGTCTGTTTGGATTCAGTACCTGCTCCTGTGTCAACTGAAGGGCTGAGCTCGCCTTCAGTGTGAATCTCTGTCTTTGATTTCCGTGTTCCTGAATTCTCGTTTGTCTTTTCTTCTGTCAAACTCATTTTCCACCTTAGCTCGTTTATGATCTTTGAAAACCGAAAATCCTCTGCCTCCACGTATTCTAGCCCTGTTTTGCGGTAGAGGTTCTTTACTATCAGTTTCTCTATTACGACCGCAGCTGAGCCTAGAAGCTTCTCCAAACCAGAGGAAAACATGTCGGTTCTCTTCATGATATCCTCTCGTCTCAGTTGGAAGTTCTTCTCAAAAGAAGCGTAAATGACTTGGACGCCCACCCCTTTGAAAACTTGATCTAGCGTCTCATCCAAGACTTCGAGCAACATGGCATCCGATTTCATGTTTGTCTTGTAGTCTCTGTTTTCGAATTTTGAGGGGGATGCCATCTTCTACCTCTCTACCATAGGGAATTTGCCTGTCTGGACTTCCGCTAGCAGACTTCCGGTTGGTAGTGAAAATTGAAAGCTTTATGATTTATTCATTATGAATTTGAAGTACGTATTGCCCCTCACCCCGGGTTTGGCCAGTGGGCGTCTGAATTTGCAGTTCTTAAGGGCAATTGAATCTAGTACGAACGCCACTTCTGAGGAAAACATTTTCGTATGCCCTGTTGGGTGTGTTCCGAAGGTTAAACCGTGATTAAGTCAACGTGTTTTGCTTATTATGTCTGGAATGATGTATGAACGATTTGCGTGTGCAGATGGATTGGATATTCCCTGTTAAAAAGTATGTGATGTAACTGAACGAGCTGATAGCACACTCAGTGGGGATGCGTTGAAACGTCCAGTATACAGCTGCTTTATTGCGGGCTTGGTTCTTTCCACTTTTCTACTGTCAGCTTGTTGTCTCCGTGTTTGAAATTAATCTTGACCGGAATCGAATCGGCTCCTCTTTTTGTTCTCGTGTATTCTTTGAACGGAAACATGCTGTCCTCCGCCAAGTCCACAGGCAGGTAAAGCAGGTACTTGCCGTCTTTCCTCCTGAATAGGCGTCCTCTCCCTTCGCTCACCAAATTGTATCACCTCGATTAAATCCAAAGTTTAAGAGCTAACTCATACAGAAGAGACTATTTAATCTTTGTTCTCAAATAACTCAGAAAGAACAATGATTATCACACAGGTATCTGAGAAAGTGAATCAGTTATAAACGATCAGACCAAAATCGATAGCGCTAGATTGACACACATGTTTCCAACGCGTTCATGCGACTTTCCTTTTTCTTCTAGGTATTTTGTTCAAAGAGCATCGCGGCTCTGCCTAGAATTTCCCTAATCTGAAGATGCTGAGGACACAGCTCTTCGCATCTGCCACATCTTGCACATCTCTTGGCTTGACTTTCGGGGGTAATGTGTTCCCAGTACCTGCGTTTTACTTCGTCGTTTCTATTCTCCACGTAGTATTCGTTGTAGAAAGACAGTATCTCGGGGACATTCACTCCCTCTGGACACGGCGTGCAGTATCTGCAACCTGTGCATCCAACGAAACCCAATTTCTCGTACTTTCGCCTGACTTCGCTGATTATGCGCAGTTCACGTTCAGTCAGCATGTTGACTCCTGATCTTTCTGCGCTTTCCACGTTTTGTTTCACCTGTTCATAGGTACTCATTCCGCTGAGAAGAACTGACACTCCGGGATGGTTCCAAACCCATTGAAGCGCCCACTCTGCAGGCGTCCTCTTTACGGCGGCCTTGTCCCAGGTTTCTTGGATTTCCTTCGGGGGCGTAATTGCAAGCCTTCCGCCGGCAATGGGTTCCATCACAACAACTGCCAGACCCTTAGAAGCGGCATAGTTGAGTCCCTTTGTGCCTGCTTGGTAATGTTCGTCCATGTAATTATACTGAACTTGACAGACTGTCCAGCCGTTATAGCTGTCTACGATGTTCCTGAAAACTTCATACTCATCATGGAAACTGAAGCCTAAATGTCTGAACTTTCCTTCCTCCATCTTTTCCTCGGCCCACTTCAGCACACCAAAATCCTTGAGCTTCTGCCACCCTTCGGCGGCAAGTCCATGGAGCAAGTAGAAATCTACATAGTCTAGCTGAAGTCTGACAAGTTGCTCATCTAAGTACTTATCCATGTCTTCCGGAGATTTGATAAGCCAAGATGGCATTTTGGTTGTCAGCTTCGTCTTCTCGCGGTAACCATTCTTCAATGCCTTTCCAACTATGACCTCACTGTTTCCTCGGTGGTATGGATAAGCAGTGTCAACGTAATTCACACCATGGTCGATGGCGTATCTGATCATCTTTATGGCTTCGGGCTCTTTGATTTTCGAAGCGTCCCCGTCGATAATGGGCAATCTCATGGCTCCAAATCCAAGAGCTGAGACTTTCCAGTTCAGTTTGCCAAAGCTCCTGTACTTCACAATGAGCCCTTCATTTGGTCAGTTATCGAAAGGTAACTCTGCTTATAGGCGTTCTGGGCTGGGCTAGAAAGCTGGTGTCTAGACGAGGTCAGTTTGATTAGTATTGCTTTCTGCGTGCCTTTAATAAATCGTCATGGCCTCTGGGACTGGAAACAGATTGCCTATGCGATGAGGGGATAATCAAATCAGGTGGTTGATTGCAGTAACAAGATGGCTTTGGCTAGATCTCCTTCACATTCTTCTAGTGCTTTTCTTGCCTGTTCCAAACTCTTTCCTGTCTGGTCAGCCACAAGCTTGACATCCTCTTCAGCTACACCTGATGGTTTGCGCTCGGCTGCCTTCTCAGTGATTTTCCCACCTGTCACTTGGAAGATTTTCTGTCCCTGCATTTCAAGCATTGCCACCTCAGGCTCCTCAATGGTTATCTCTTTGGTCCTTGTTCTTATGATAACTTGTTCTACTTCTGCCATTGAATCCATGTTCAGACCCATACGCTGCATCATGCGTTTTGCTTCTCGAGGGTTGACGCGTCTGTGCATGACCTCACCTTATTTGAATAACATTTGCAACTCAGGCTTCTTATACTTAACTTTCCTGAAGGCAACCCCGTCTGACTTTCACTGCCACGCCTCGCTTAAAGGCCTTCATCTCCTCGCCTGAAAGGATGGCTCGCCCAACGGCTAGAACCTTGCTTTTTTCATCAAAAACGATGACCTCATCCTTGGCTCGGATTTCATCGTCCGCTGTTATCACGTGCGTGGCAAAAACGTCGCCACCTTCGACAATGAACTTCCCAATGTCACTTCGAACCGTTACAAAGCAACGAGCTTGTTGTTTGCTATTGGCGATTCTTTTCGCTCCGCTAATGCTCAAGGAGAAAAAACCGTCTGTCGGACGCATAGTGGCAACTCGTTTATCTTCTAGGTAGACGTAGCGGATTCGGCCGGTTTTCCTTGAGAAAACGATCTTCACGTTCTTGGGGAAAAGTGCCCTGCCAACTCCTTTGCCGAACTGATAATCTGCTACACTTCTTATCCTCTGCAAGGCATCATCCAAGCATGTCACCTACAAAGGGCAAATTGTGTTTCGACAACTATAAAGACCACTTGGATAATAAAAGCAGTTTAGGTGGATGGGTACTTGCGATGTGAAGTCTGTGGGCGCAGAATCAATGGTAAACCCTTAAACGTGATCATTGAAGGGGCAAAGCTGACAGTCTGCAACGAGTGTTCAAAGCTTGGAAAAATATGCTACGAAGAACCTAAACAGAAAACGCCAGGTCCAAGGCTTGCAACGACGCAAAAGCCGCTGATATTTCACACCAAGAAGCCGCAGACTCCGAAGGTGGACACAAGTCTGGAGCTAGTGGAGAATTTCGATGTTAAGATAAGACAGGCCAGGGAGAAACTGGGGATATCTCATGAGGAACTGGGCAAGAGAATAAATGAGAAAGTGTCGCTTCTCCGAAAAATCGAAACTGGAAAAATGACGCCTGACAACAGGCTTGCAACGATGCTGGAGCACACTTTGAAGATCAAGCTGATGGTTCCAGCCAAAGAAGAGAAAATCCCACAGGCTAAGCTGGCTAGAATCGCAGGCCGTGACGTGACTCTTGGGGACCTGATTCATCTGGAAAAGAAGGGCAGTGAGAAGGAGGATACTGCTGGACGAAGGCAGTCATAGTCCAACGTCGAGAGCAATACGAACCCGAAAGCCTAGACGAACTTGAAAGCTTGGCTGAATCAGCAGGCTACATGGTCGTGGGTAGGCTGGAACAGGAGAGAAAGGCAGATGCGCGATATCAAATAGGCTCAGGAAAGGTGGAAGAGCTCGCCGAAGTGGTGGAGCAAAAGGGCGCTGATAAAGTGATTTTCGACAATCTCCTCAGGCCTCTCCAGTCCTACAATCTGGCAAAAGCTACAAAGGTTGAAGTCATTGACCGTTTTCAGCTGATACTGGAGATTTTTAGAAAAAGAGCCACGACTGCTGAGGCGCAAATGCAGATCAAACTGGCAAGTCTTCGATACGATTTGACCCAAGCGAAGGAGAGAGTGCGCTTAGCAAAGAAAGGAGAACAGCCGGGGTTCATGGGGCTTGGAGCCTACGAGGTTGATATCTACTACGAGAGTGTAAAGAGAGAGGTACATGCAATCCGCAGGAAACTCAAGAAAATCCGGGGCAAGAGGGTTCTACACCGCGAGAGAAGGGAAGAACTGGGTTTCACCTCAATTTCTCTAGCAGGGTATACAAAGGCCGGCAAGAGCTCGCTCTTCAACGCTCTCGCAGAAGAGACTGTTCCCGTGGACGCTGCTTTGTTTACAACACTCTCGACGACCACGCGACTTGTAACGTTCTCAAAAAAACAGTTCCTATTAACGGACACGGTGGGTTTCATAGATCGCCTACCTTTGACGTTGATAGAGGCGTTCCACTCAACGCTTGAAGAAACAATCTACTCCGGCCTGATACTTCTGTTGGTGGACGCAAGCGAATCGATGAACGTTATTGAAAAGAAACTCGGAACATGTTTGGAAACGATAGAAGAAATAGGCGCTGCAGGTGTACCCGTGATTACTGTGTTGAACAAGATTGACTTGATACCGCAAACGGAAGTCTTTGTGAAGCTTAAGAAACTGGAGGAAAGGGCGATGATACTTGTTCCAATATCCGCGTTGCGCAGGACTAATCTTGAACAGTTGAAACAGGAAATACTGAAGATACTCAAGAACTACGTCAGGGCAACTTTTACAATACCCGTGACGGACAAGACGATGCGGTTTATGGCGTGGCTTTATAAAAATGCTGACGTGCAGACGACAGATTACGATGAGAATTCTGTGCGTGTGGTTTTCGAAGCAGCTCCCTCGTTCGCGGAGAAGGTCAGAAACCGGGTGGAAACGGAATTCAACGGGAAGGTTGAGAAAATCTGAAGAAAGGCGCGCCCAAGGTCGTCGTGTTAAGATGGGGTCACCGGCCAATCAGAGATGCAAGGCTCACCACACATGTTGCCCTTGCGGCTCGCGCGTTAGGAGCCTCAGGGCTTATCTTGTCAGATATAGAAGATCGAAAACTCAAAGATACAATAGAGAAGGTTACGCGAAGTTGGGGCGGGAAATTCTCCTTCGAAATGGAGACCCCTTGGAAAAGAGTTGTAAGCACCTGGAAGAACAAAGGAGGCATAGTTGTCCATTTGACAGCTTATGGAGAGAATGTTGAAACAAGTGATGTGCTGGACCGCATTAAATCCTCTGGAAAAAACATCTTGATAATGGTCGGTAGCCAAAAAGTGCCTGGTGAATTCTTTTCCGAAGCAATTTCAGACTTTAACGTGGCAATTGGAAATCAGCCGCATTCGGAGTGTGCAAGCTTAGCTGTTTTCCTTGACCGATTTTTCAAAGGAGAAGAATTGGCCAGAAGCTTTCAGGGCGGAAAGGTTAGAATTGTTCCTCGACCTAGAGGAAAAGAAGTCGCGGTTGAGAAGAAACCTTGAAGCCGAGTCTTTTTGTAAAGAGATTTAAGTCAAATCTTGCAGAATATATAATATAGAGAGACTGTGCTGATTACTAGAAGCAAAGGATTGCCATGTTGTCCAACATAGATGATGCAACGTTGCTTAAAGTTGCTGAGGCGCTGGGAGAAGAGGATGCGGTCAGATTAATCGGTATTTTGAAGGGCGCGACTGAAATAACGGACGACGAGATTGCGACCAAGACAGGCATTCGGTTGAATTCTGTGCGTAAGATTCTCTACAAATTCTATGACCATTCCCTCGTGAGCCTTAGACGCACGCGCGATCCTAAGACTGGCTGGTTCATATTTCACTGGAGGTTGCAGCCCGATCAGCTTGAGGCGTTCATACTAAGCCAGAAACGTCGAGTGCTCGAGAAGCTTGACGTTCGGCTGCAGTACGAGACGAACCATGATTTCTACTATTGTTATACGCCAGGTTGTAAGCGAATCCCCTTTGAAGAGGCGGTGGAACTGGTTTTCCGTTGTCCTACATGTGGAAAACCGTTGATGCATTACGACAACGGGAAAATTGTTGAATCACTGACTAAGAAAGTCGAAATCCTGAGGAAGGAGCTTGGTGAGTGAAAAACTCCCAACGACGGAACAGGCGTTGCGTTTCCTCAGAGAGAGCGGTTGCAAAGAGAACGTCATAAGGCACGTTGAGGCTGTTTCTGCGCTTGCGGTTGAAGTTGCAGAAGCCTGCAGGAACAGAGGGTACAGCGTCGATGTGAAGCTCGTTGAAATCGGGGCGCTTCTGCACGATATCGGACGGGCCAGAACGCACAGTGTGCACCATGCGGTGTTAGGAGCAGACATCGCTAGATCACTTGGTCTGCCCGAACCCGTTATATCGATAATCAAAAGACATGTGGGCGGAGGTATAACTGCGCGAGAGGCGCGTAAACTCGGTTGGCCAAGAGACGTCTACGTTCCTCTAACTCTGGAGGAAAAGATTGTTTCTTACGCGGACAAGTTGATCGAGGGTTCGAGGCGAGTGCCAATAAGCGTGACGATAGACGAGCTTTCCAAGGAGCTGCCACCGCCTGCAATTGAAAGACTGTGGAGACTTCACGAGGAAATGTTGACGTTGGTGGGCGACTGCGAATGCCTACCGTGACTCTGTTTGCAAAGGCTCACGGCAACCTTCGTCTGGACAGCTTTGACAAAAATCTGAAGTCAGCGCTGGAAGGGTTAAAGGTTGAAGCAAAGACCTGCGGAGCCACTTCTCGAGGATGGATACAGGTTTCGATTTCTGGAGAGGACGAAATTGCTGCGCTCCACTACTTGGACGATAGAATAGGGCTGTGCCCTACCAGCTTGGAGGATATCAACAGGTTCGCCACGATCAAAGGCCGCATAACGGGTTTGCGAAAAAGCCGAGAAGAACTGCGCGTAGACATGGGAGTGTTTTCTCCGGATACCTGTGACGCTGTGATTCCTTTGTCACGCTTGCGGGCCCAGCTTGTCGACGGAAGACACATTCCCTTGGCGAATATCGTCAGACTGTTCGGTCTGTGCGAAGATTTGCCGTTCACCGTCAAAATCGATAATCTCGATAAAGAGAAAGGTCTCGTGGAAGCTGATGTCGCGCATGAGCAGCGTAGACGATGGATAGAGTGGACAGAGTCGCTGCTTGACAGGCTAGTGGTCTTGGGGGCATCTCTCAATGGGATCGAGTTTGCCTTAGAAAGGGCGGGTCTAGAACGCGACGTGGTCAGCATCGAGTCGCTGGGAGGTTTTGAATATGCGGTTGTGTGCAAGCTTGGGACCGATGCTGTTGGGTTGATTCCAGAGATTGGCAAGAATCTGGGGAACGCAGGCTTTGCCGTGTTCAGCCCTAGGAGAATTTTGGCTTTCTTTGGAAACGAGCTGCCATTGTCTATTTCCTAGTGACCATGTAGACTCCTGCAAAGGTTAAGAGGCCGCCTACAACGGTGAACAGCGTGATTGGTTCGCCGACGAAGATTGCAGCGAAAACAACTGTTATCAGTGGTTCTGCGAACATAAACGAACTTGTCACTGCGGCTTTGACTTGGTTCATCACGCGGAACCAGATGAAGTATCCTAGAAGGGAACAGGTGAAAGCAAGGTAGAGGATTGCTAACCATTCGTTTATGTTCATGGAAAAAGCCTCTTGAAAAGAGTTTTCTGCAAGAGAAAAGGGGACGAGGCATATTCCTCCTAGAATGTTAACGTAAGCGACGACGAGAAAGGGATCGTACTTCTCCATGATTTTCTTACCCATAAGGGTGTAAGCAGCCCACATTAGAGGTGTTGAAAGCAAGATCAAGCTGCCGAACAGGAAGCTTGTGCCGCTTCCCTGAACACTTAAGGTGCCGCCTGCCACCACAACAATTGTTCCCGCCGCAGCAATTCCTATTCCAACGATGTTTAATGTCATCAGTTGTTCTTTAAACATTCGAGCTGAGAAAACGCTGATCAGAATAGGCGCGAGAAGACAGACTAGAATCGCGGCGATTGAAGCTCCGGCTAATTGTATCCCTGTGTATTGGACGGTGAAGAACAGTGTGACGCCTATTAAGCCGAGTAACAGAAACTTCGGAAAATCTCTTCCTTCGACGAAAATCGTGTAGTCTTGGTCTCTGCCTTGTTTCAGCAAAAGAGTTGCGACAAAAAGTCCCCCCGCGATGAGGAATCTGAAGGCTGCTATGGCGCTGGGGGTCAATCCTTCTCCGATTGTGGCTTTCACGATTACGAACGAGCTGCCCCAAAAAGTGATCAGACACACCATCAGGAATGCGTTGATGGGGCTGATAGCTCTGGTTGCCATGCAATCTAAGTTTTGCTCGGATTAGTAAAGGATTCTGTCCAGAAAATCGCCGGAGGGCATGCCTAGTTTAAGCAGCGCGTGAGACACGCTCTTAGAATTCTTGAGGGCTGTGTGCTCAGCCAGGTTGGTTTACCTGTTTCAATAGGTTCTCAAGGTTTTTTCTTTCTTCTGTTTCTAAGGGCAATGCTGGTTTTCGGGGGTAGCCGCCCGCTAGCCCCTGCAGTCTCATCGCCTCCTTTATTGATGAGATTTGGTTGAACCTTTTCACCAGCACCTCGTTTGCAAAGGATATGCGGTTTTGAAGTCTGCTTGCCTCTTCATATCGTCCGTTTTTGAACGCCGTGTACAAGCGATTGCACAGGTGAGGAAGAACATTCGCGACTGCGAGCACCGCGCCTGTTCCTCCTGCCAGCAACGTTGACAGTGTTACGTCGGCCGTTCCGGCTAATACTGAAATCATTTGTCCCGTTAGCCTAACGGTTTCTGTTATCGCGCCAACGTTTCCGCTGCTGTCTTTCACGCCGATGATCTTTTTGTTTTCGGCAGCAAGTTCGTGAATGAGGGCTGGTTCTAGGGAGACACCTGTGAATTTCGGAACGTTGTAAATGACTATGGGCACGTCGACTTTTTCCGAGACTGTTCGATAGTGTTCCCGGATTTCTCTGTTTGAGAGTTTGAAGTAGAATGGTGTTACGATGAGTGCAGCATCAACCCCTAGGTTGGCTGCGTCTTTGGTGAGAGTGATGGTTTCTTGCGTGCTCATGCTGCCAGTGCCGGCTATCACAGGAACCTTTCCGTTGACTTCATCCATAATGGCTTCTATGACTTTTGTTCTTTCTTGCCGAGAAAGGTAGGGGGCTTCGCCGTTGCTTCCGCATGGCACTAAACCTGAGACTCCTTCTTCCAACCAGAACCGCACGCACGCTCTGAGCGCCTTGACGTCGAGCAGGCCTGCACGAGTGAAGGGTGTGACGTTGGGCACGAAAACTCCATCCAAAACAAGTCTAGGCATAATGGTTTCACCGAGAACCAGACATGTGAGGCACTGTTAAGTTATTTGAGTTTCATACTCGGATAATCGTTTCTCATATATTTGTAATACTTCCTGAGCATCCTCTTTGCTCTAAGTGAGAGGCACGCGCTTACGGTTGTCCACTAAAGGTGTCTACGGTGGAGTCATAGGCGAAGGTTACTTCAACGTTGTATTTTCCTTCCAACTCAGGCGTGAATGTATAGGTTCGCGCGTATCCGCCGGCCGTGAGCGTTATGTTCGTTGCCTGTTGAAGGTATTGGACGTGTTGCCAATTCCCGGTTGTTGTGTTCCAATATTGAAGCTCCGCAGAGTAGGTTCCGTTAATGTTGACGTTTGACAGATTGTCAGCGGGCATGGTTGCCTCAAAGATCTTGACATCATCGAAGTTGTCGATTGTCTGGGTGTAACGTCCGCTGACTCCCAGCCCATCGTAGTTGTAAGGATCCTCGCAGCCTTGAAGATTCTGCGCTTCCAATGTGCCGTTGATCCAAACAGAAAAGACTCTGTTCTGTCTGTCAACGACTAGCTTGACGTCATACCATTGGCCAGGAACGTAGGACTGGAGAGCCTGACCAGCCGGGAATGCGTTTCCATGTCCATTCGCGCTTATTGTCCCATTGTAGGCAAAAGTCACGCTTTCGTACCACGCTGAATTTCCCGAGTCAATTCTTTTCCAGAATCCAACTCTTGCGGCATCGTTGTACTGGTTCCATTGGGGTATTCCGCTACTGTTGTCGACTCTAACGTTAACTTCGAAACCAATCGTTGGACTGTTGCTACTGAAGAACCTCACCGCGTCAGCTGCCCAGTTTACGTTTCCCATCAGCTGGAGAGATTTTGTTGGGGAGCTTGAGACATTGTCCACGACTACTTGATACCCATTTCCATTTCCATTGAACGCCAAAGTCCATTGAGGACTGGGAAAAGTGCCAGCAGTGTAGCTTTCAAAATCGTCGCTGAAAATGTTCTTTTGAAAACTGAGAGAAACATCGACATTCACTGGGACATTCACATATCGGTAATCTCCGACATTTATGTTGCATAGGATATTTGGCTGTGTCACGTCGAATGTGTTGTCCCAGACGTACACCTTATTGTAGAGGGCGAAACCGACAAAAGCAATTGCTGCAGCCATTATTATCGCTATAAGAAAGAACAATTTCCCTTTCACAAAGCCTCTCTCCTAAACCTGCAGCACTATCCATTAATTGGGGTGTAAGAGAGATTTATATGCGTTGCGGAAACAACTTCGCGGGCGCTACTGTTTGCACAGTCTCACTTGCCTTTCACTTTTGACAATAATTAGAACCAATTGCATATAAACAGTGATAGGTCGCGAATGGTCAGCCTACCAAAAGTAGGTCAGGAATGCACTACGCGCTAACCACAAAAGACCTAATAATTCACAACATCAGATCAAATAACTTGACAGTGACGACATGTGAAAAACATTACATAAACCTGCGATGTGAGCAGCCGTTGGGTATGCGTGGTCTGTGTTGTGTGATTCTCTTTGTGTGTGCTCTAACGTACCCTGCCCTCGGTCTGCGATTTAATCTGAATATGATTATTCGATAGAAAGTGGGCGCGTTTTTGGTGGGCCGGACCGGACTTGAACCGGCGACCTTTGGCTCGTAAAGCCAATGTCCTAACCAAGCTAGACGACCGGCCCTCTTACCTGCTGTGTCTTGTTTTTCTACGGAGGTATCAAATTAAGGTTTTCCATGTTGCGTTGTCTCGCACATAGTGCACTTTTTCAATGTCGTAGGAATGAATTGAGGAAGGCTTGTTTTGGACGGATTGTTTAACGAAAGAGTTATCTATTGGTTACTAGCTAGGGTGTATTGGGGAAGGGCAATTGGGAAAGCTTTTTCTCAGAGTTTTGCCTGTTTTGCTAGTTGCAGTTCTAGTGAGTTTTCCGGTGCTGGTCGGTTCGAATGGCCAGAGAGTGAGCGGTCTTACTTCAGAGCCAACCAGTGTTCCGCCGTCGCTGACTCTGCTAGGTGCAGGAGCAAGGTGGGCAGCCCAGAATGGTAATTCCACCTTGTTCATCAACTGGGAAGACAACTATCTTGCTCATGGAAACACGGATGGTGTCAACTGGGGGCCTTGGCCTACAGAGACTGACATGAAAAACGCGACCGACTCAATAACCTATGCGCTTAACCAGTCTGGGTTGAATGTGACCCTTGCCGGTGACATCCCAAGCGATTTAGCAGGCTACAATCTTCTAGTCATCGAAGCGTACTGGGCGGTTGCACCGACTAATTTGGCTGGGGTCCGTGACTTCATAGCAGGCGGTGGAGGTGTTGTTATTCTGGAGGGGGTTCCAGAATTTTTCAGAACATACTGCAAGGACTGGTGGACCTACCGTTGTCAAACGGACAACCTTAGTTTGGGCATGGATGAAATCTTTGCGTGTGATGGGGACTACTTCAACACAGGCGGCTATGCCAATGTATCAGTTGACAATCCTTTCAATACCGCACTGATGTCGGGCGATACGCTTTTTGAAGGAACAGGGTGCAGTTTTGCTTCCGTGCTTAACCCATACAGCGGATCCCAAGTCATCGCACAGTGGAATCCTGGCCTCTACAATCTAGGTGACTACGATTTAACGGTTGCTTTTGCTTACACCTACCAGTACGGCTTGGGCCGTGTGTACTATCAAGCCGCTTTCACGCCTTTGGACCCGCCTGACCGAATTCTTGGTGACATCAACATTGACGGCAAGGTAGGTCTGATAGATCTCGTCGTGCTTGCGAATGCCTACGACTCACAGCCTGGTGATCTAAAATGGAATCCTGGTGCCGACTTAAACTTCAACGGCATCGTAAACCTCTCAGACCTAGTCATTCTGGCCAGCCACTACGGACAGAGTTAGCCACAACCCACTTTCTTTTCTTGGTTAATCGTAGAGCATGATCAGCTTTTGCCAAACTGAGTACAGTGTCAGCTCCATTAGGATGCGCCTTGTCCATCTTTCTTCGGAGTATAGCCTTGGCTGACCGGTTGGTTTCCTGAGAATAGATTTAAAGCAGTTGCCTGCCTATGATGCGGATTGCGATTGTAACAATTGGCTAATAAGAGCTGTTGGAAAAGGTTGAGGGAAACGATGAAGAGAGGGCTGGTGACGGGGGCTGGCGCGCGCTAAGAAAATGAATCATCGAAAATGCACTGATAAATATGATAGGTAGATCAGTTAGGATGGAATCAAGCATAATGTTTTTGAATCTTTCAGACGACACTACTTGATAGTCAATCACATTAACTGCAAGTGCATATGTCCAAAGGAAAGTATGAAGGTGTAAGTATGAAGGTCTGGTACGATGCCTTGACTGGAAAACAAGTTCGATATAGTGTTGCCATAGCAAAATGTCTGAGAACATTAAACCATGACGTAGTGCTGACTACTCGAAAGCATCCAGACACCTTACCTCTCGCTGACTTTCTAAACGAGAAATTTACAGTTGTGGGAAAGTACAATCCTAAATCACTTCTGACCAGGCTTAGAGAAGGGACAAAACGTCAACTATCGTTCTGCAAAATGTTTGAGCATGAGCCTCCAAACATAGCAATTTCACATGCATCTGCAGATCAATGTAGAGTAGCTTTCGGTTTAGGTATACCTGTAATCCTTACGTTTGACACACCTTATGCAGATGCTACTTACAGGCTTACAATGCCTCTGTCCAAATATGTAGTAGTTTCAGAGGCAATTCCGCGAAGAACAACTCAAAAGTATAATGTCAGCGGCGAAATAGTGAGTTTCAACGGAGTTGATGAGGTTGCATGGATAAAAGACTTCAAACCAACAATCGAGTATGACTTTGGCAAACCATTGATTGTAATAAGACAACTCGAAGAGAAAGCTGTCTACACTAAAGAACAGGTAGACATGTATTCACTCGCGAAGAAGCTGACAAAGTACGGAAAAGTAGTTTTCTTGACACGGTATCAACGTAAGTCAGCAGGAGACATCATAGTTCCAAAACAATTTGTTGATTCAGCAAGCCTCGTAGCCAAAGCAGATCTTTTCATCGGCTTTGGAGGAACTATTACACGCGAAGCTGCATTACAGGGTACACCAGCAATCATAATCAACATGTTTCCAGGACAACATGTGAACAACTTCTTGGCAGAGAAGGGTTTTCCAATATTCAGAGCTAACGCCTCAGACGTCATGAAATCAGCGGTAAAAGTTCTGGGCAAGAAACAGGATGTCAAGCATCTACTAGATACACTCGCAAACCCAGTGGATGTCATGGCCAACATCGTACAGAAGACAGCTGAAACTAAAACTGCTTAAGTTTATAAACTCCGTTATGCAGAACTGATGTTTCCAGTGATCGGTTATGACCAAAGAACCCGTATTAATAGTCGGTCTTGGTGAAGTTGGCCTTGCGCTATACAGTCTTCTGAACGATTCTAGCAAGTTTGAGGTTTATGGAATCGACATTGATAGACAAAGGATGAAGAACATAAAAGAACCTGATACAAATTCAACAAGAAATATTGAAGTAATGCATATTTGTTATCCTTGCCTCGATCAGCAACAGTTCATAAAGATCACGCTAGACTACATCAGAGAGTTTAAGCCAAGGCTCACAATCATAGAAAGCACCGTGATTCCTGGAACAACACAGAAGATCTATGAAGCAACGAAAACCTCTCTAGTTCATTCACCTGTACGTGGAATGCATAGAACTCTGGAGACAATGAAAAAAGATATTCTTTATTGGACAAAATTTGTGGGCGGAACTACAGTTGATGGTGCAGAAGTCGCAAGAAACCATTTTGAAAAACTTGGACTGAAAGTAACAGTGTTGAGAAGCTCCTTGGAAACTGAACTAGCAAAAATTTTGGACACAACCTACAAAGCATGGCTCATAGTTTGCTTCCAAGAAATGCATCGTATCTCAAGAGCCTTGGGTGCTGATTTTGATGAAGTCACCAGCGTCATCGAGGACGGACACCGTTGCATACTAGACCGACCGATAAATTATCCAGACGTTATTGGAGGACATTGTCTCATCCAGAATACAGAACTCTTGTTAAGAAGTTATGAATCCAAGCTTCTAGAACTCATTCTAGAATCCAACGAAAAACGCAAAGATGAAGTAAAAGAAAAAGCAATCAGAGAAGACATCGAAAAAATCAGAAAAAGAGTCAAAAATCTAGACAAAGATTTAGCTAGGAAACCTCTGAACACATGATCTTCCTAGGATAACCAAAGTCACTTCTTATTTTTCTGGGACTTTAGAAAAGCCTCACGTTTAGCTTCATACTCTGACCTTGTCATCGCTGGTCTTGCAGGCACACCTTTAACTACAGTTCCTGCGGGTACATCTTTAGTCACTGTGCTTCCAGCTGCAATCATAGCTTTCTCGTTCACAGTCACATTGGGCAAAATGGTAACGCATCCTCCAACGACAACATCACTTTTGATTATGGAAGGCGTCAAATATCCACTGTATGGAAACCTGTCATTTAGTACAGTAGTGTTCGGTCCAATGAAAACATTATCATGAAGCTGACATTCATTGGAAATAGCGACTAGCGCCTGAACCACACAATTCTTGCCGATGATAACATTCTTGCCGATGTCACAGAAGCTTCCTATTCGAGTTCCATCACCTATTCTGGTGTTGTCACCTATCACAACATAATTCCAGACTATGACATTGGATCCAAACTGGACATTTTTGCCTACTATGACACCTTCACCCAACTTTGGTTTGTCCATTAACCCATTCCCCAGAATCCGTATTCTTAGCTTGAGACATGTTTAAAAAGCTTGATATTCCTACCCGAAAATTCAGCGTCCATACCACCATCTTTCCATAGCGCGCGCATGTGTTCCATCTCGAAGAGCCAGGCCTAGCGTCGAAGACTTGTACTAGGTACGATATACCCTCATGTTTATTTCACCATCAGGTAGCGCTGAACTGCACCGGAGACATCACTGACAGGTCCTCGTTTGTTCGTAGGATCCATGTTCTCAAAAGCTGCTTGATAATATAGACGACCTGAACCATAATCGCGCGAGAAAGTAAAAGTATAGCGCCCGCTAAGATTTAATAAGACTGATAGACATAGCTCAATGACGCAAAAACTTGATTGATTTAATGTGACGTTTCAGGGATTTGTGGGTTTAATAGCATGATAGGAAAGAATGTGCGAATTGGTCAACACGTGAAGGTGGGTGAAGGCAGCATGATCCAAGATAACGCTGAGATTGGTGATGATGTCACGATATAACACAA
>Ga0315275_10000022_pt1 | contig 121580 bp, 127 predicted proteins | sample YL17G03_0_MG_FD_205557 | JGI IMG/M metagenome (GOLD analysis project Ga0315275, IMG submission 205557) | Sediment microbial communities from Yellowstone Lake, YNP, Wyoming, USA - YL17G03_0 | ecosystem: Environmental > Aquatic > Freshwater > Lake > Sediment | place: USA: Wyoming | collected... | reverse complement strand
GAAAGGCAAGCTCGAGCGGATTTTGCCGGGCCGGACCAATGTCGAGATCAAAGACGGCATAGCCAATGTTACCCGCCAGGGCAACATCGCTTCGGACAAAGCTCTGCAGGGGCTTATTCGTGCGCTTTTGGTCAATATGGTCAAAGGCGTTACTGAAGGGTATGTCAAAGAGCTGGAGATCGTAGGGGTTGGGTTCAAGGCCGCGGTCCAGGCCAACACTTTGAAACTGGAAGTCGGCTACTCTCATCCGGTAAATTTTACAGCGCCAGAAGGGATCAAGATCGAGGCTCCTAAACCTACTTTGATCGTGATCCGCGGCATCGATAAAGAGAGGGTCGGTGAAGTCGCGGCGGAAATCCGGCTGTTTTACCCTCCTGAGCCATATAAGGGAAAGGGCATTCGCTATGTAGGCGAATTCGTCAAGAAAAAGGTCGGCAAAGCCCAGGCATCCACAAAATAAATCATTAGAGGAAAGCATAAGTTATGAAAAATAAAAAAGAAGCATTGAGAATAAGAAGGCAGCTTCACGGCAGGGTAAGGATTTCCGGCACTATCGAAAAACCGAGGCTCGCGGTACATCGCAGCATTAAAAACATGAACGCTCAGATAATCGACGATGTGGCGAATAAGACTTTGTTCTCTTTATCTACAACGGATAAAGAAATAAAAGCTAAGTTCCCCAATGGCGGGAATCTCAAAGCCGCGGAATTTTTTGGCGGGGTCTTTGGCCGTAAAGCTAAAGAAAAGGGGTTTTCTAAAGTCGTTTTTGACCGTGCCGGTTATCTTTATCATGGCAGGATAAAAATATTTGCTGATAATGCCAGGAAAGGCGGGTTGGTATTCTAATGGATAGAAAAATGCGGGAAGTGAGTATCGGACAGCCGGAAATGGTCGAAAAGGTAGTTGCTATTAACCGCGTTACCAAGGTTACCAAGGGCGGCAAGAAAATGTCTTTCAGCGCCCTGGTGGTCGTGGGAGACAGAAAAGGCCATGTGGGATTTGCTCTGGGCAAGGCCAACGAAGTCGCTGACGCGATCCGTAAAGGCTTAAATAAAGCCAAGAAAGATATGTTAAAGGTGAAAGTGTTGGGATCGACTATCCCTCACGATGTTTGTGAGAAGTTTGCGGGAGCTAAAGTCCTTTTAAAACCGGCTTCAGAAGGAACCGGTATTATTGCCTGCGGCCCGGTAAGAGCGGTATGCGAGGCCTGCGGGATCAAGGATATCCTGACAAAATCATTAAACTCTAATAACCCGATCAATGTCATCAAAGCGACCATTGAAGGGCTTAAAGCACTTAAGGACTAATAAGATGAAATTACATGCGCTTAAAGCGCCTAAAGGCGCGCATAAAAAAAGAAAATATTTAGGCCGGGGTTCCAGTTCCGGTCATGGTAAGACATCCACCCGCGGCAGCAAAGGCCAAACTTCGCGGTCCGGCCGGGCGACTTATCCTGGATTTGAAGGCGGCCAGAGCCCGCTTATCCGCAGGATGCCTAAAAGAGGGTTTACCAGCAAATTTCCTAAAATCTACCAGGTGGTTAATCTGGAGAGCTTGGCTAAGATCTCCGATGCCATCATAACTCCGGCGTTAATGCTCGAAAAAGGCCTGGTTAAGAGTAAAAATAAGATGATCAAGATCTTGGGAGACGGTGAATTGAAGGCTGCAATAACCATCCAGGCTCACGCTTTTTCCAAAAGCGCTCAGGAAAAGATCAAGAAGGCCGGTGGTAAATTTGAGGTTGTGAATGCTTAGTGCTCTGGTCAATTCGTTTAGAATTCCAGATTTAAAAAAGCGGCTTTTGATCACTGGAGCGCTTTTTATTGTTTACAGGATCGGTTGTTTTGTCCCCACGCCCGGAATAGACGGCGTAGCGCTGGCCAGTTTTTTTGAGCGGATGGCCAAGTCCCAGGGCGGGACGATCTTTGGCATAATCAACATGTTTTCCGGCGGCGCCATGGAGAAACTTACCATTTTCGCCCTGGGGATCATGCCCTATATTTCCAGTTCGATCATCATGCAGTTATTGACCGCGGTAATACCGTTTTTGGAAAAAATATCCAAAGAAGGCCGGGCCGGATATGAGAAGATCAACCAGTACACCCGCTATGGGACAGTTGCTTTGGCTTTGGTCCAGGGGTTTTTCATCGCTCTCTGGATCGAGAACCTGGGAGTGCGCGAGGGCTTAAAGATCGTGCTCCATCCCGGATGGAGTTTTCGGATCTTGACAGTTGTCACTTTGACCACCGGTACGATATTTATTATGTGGCTGGGAGAGCAGATCCAGGAAAGAGGAATCGGTAACGGAATATCGCTGGTGATCACCGCTGGAATTATTTCGCGTATCCCGTCTGCGCTGCACCAATTGTTTGTGCTTATTTCTCCCTTTAAAGCATCGGCGAGGACAATTCAGCCTATAACTTTGCTGATCATGGCCGCGCTTCTGGTCTTTGTGGTTTTTTCGGTGGTCATGGTAACTCAGGGGTTTCGTAAGATCCCGGTGCAGTACGCGCGCAGGATAGTGGGCCGGAAGGTCTACGGCGGGCAGTCAACTTATATCCCTTTAAAAGTCGATACTTCGGGAGTTATCGCGATCATATTCGCCCAGTCCATCATCCTTTTTCCGGCGACACTGGCATCATTTATTCCTAATCCGGCTTTTCAGCAATGGGCGCAGGTGATGGTCAGGGGCCATTGGGTGTATTCTTTCGTTTACGCTCTTTTGATCGTTTTCTTCTGTTACTTCTACAACGCGATTGTTTTTAACCCGCTGGACATCGCGGAGAATATGAAAAAATACGGCGGTTTTATTCCCGGGATCCGCCCGGGGACTCCGACTTCGGATTATCTGTATTATGTCATGAACCGGATCACTCTGGCTGGCGCGTTATTTATCGCCTGTATCGCCATATTCCCTGATTTTACCATGGCCTGGCTTAAGGTTCCGTATTTAGTGGCTTCGTTCTTCGGGGGGACCGGGATCCTGATCATCGTCGGAGTCATGCTTGATACCATCAAGCAGATCGAATCTCATTTGGTGATGCATCATTATGAAGGGTTCATCAAGGGCTCGAGGATCAAGGGGCGCAGGCAATGAGAATAGTCCTTTTAGGGCCTCCGGGCGCCGGTAAAGGCACGCAGGCCAAGCAGCTGGCTAAGGCGCTGGGATTGCCTCACATTTCTACCGGGGATATCCTAAGGCAGAATGTGACTGAGGCAACAGATTTAGGCAAAGAGGCTAAAGATTATATGAATAAGGGGCTTCTGGTGCCGGATGAGTTAGTGACTAAAATGCTCTCTGATAGATTTGTTAAACCGGATGTTAATGGAGGTTTTATCTTAGACGGCTATCCCAGGAATATTAACCAGGCCAAAGTGCTGGACGGTATTCTTAGCGGGATGAAAATGAAGATCGACCTGGTTTTTGATCTGGATTGTTCCGAGCCGGTGATCATTCAGCGTCTTTCCGGGCGTTTAGTGTGCCGCAAATGCGGAGCAAATTTCCATAAGAACAATATGCCGCCTAAAAAAGAAGGTGTATGCGACAATTGCGCGGGCGAACTTTACCAGAGGCCGGATGACAACGTTGAAACCATTAAGAAGCGGCTTTTAGTGTATAAGGACGAAGTCGCCGGGCTGATTAAGTATTACCAGGATCAGGGATTGATCCAGAAGATCAAAGCTGACGGCCAGGCGGAAATCGTGCTTAAAGAAATGGTCGCGCTGGTGAGTCTGGTGAGTAAGAAGAATGGTTCTTCTAAAGACTAAATTTGAAATAGAGATAATGCGCGAAGCCGGGCAAAAGCTGGCCCGGATATTGGAAAGACTTAAAGGGATCATTAAGGCCGGTATCAGCACCGCGGAAATAGATTGTTTGGCCGAAGATTTGATCAGGCAGGAAAAAGCTTTGCCGGCTTTTAAAGGATACCGCGGGTATCCGGCGGCTACCTGCACTTCCACGAATTCGGAGGTGGTGCATGGGATCCCCGGCGCGAGAAAACTAAAAGACGGGGATATCATCAGCGTAGATTTGGGTTTGAGTTATAAAAATTATTTTTCCGATGCGGCTTTTACTCTCGGCGTGGGAAAGATAGACTCAAAAGCCAAAAAGCTCATTGAAGTTACCAGGAATTCTCTGGATGAAGGGATAAAACAGGCCAAACCCGGTAACCATGTTTCCGACATCTCGTATGCAGTTCAGAAATATGTTCAGGGGAACGGGTTTTCTGTGGTAAGGCAGTTTGTTGGACATGGGATCGGACGAAGCCTTCACGAGGCGCCTGAAGTGCCGAATTTCGGACTGCCCGGCAGTGGAGAAATATTAAAGCCCGGCATGGTCCTGGCGATCGAGCCGATGGTCAATATGGGCACCTGGGAATGCGAAGTACTTGATGACGGATGGACCGCGGTAACCAGTGACGGGAAACTTTCCGCTCATTTTGAGCATACAGTGGAAATTACCCAAGGCGCTGCACAGATCATGACAAAATTATGAGCAAAGAAGACCTGATCGAAACGGAAGGAAAAATTTTAGAAGCTCTGCCGAACGCGGTTTTTAAAGTAGAGTTGGAAAACGGCCATTTTGTCCTGGCGCATGTTTCGGGCAAGATGCGTATGAATTTTATCAGGATCCTGCCCGGCGATAAAGTTAAACTTGAGTTATCGCCGTATGATTTGACCCGGGGAAGGATCACTTTCCGGATCAAATAACCAATAGAGAGGGTAATAAAGTGAAAGTAAAAGCTTCGGTTAGAAAAATTTGCGATAAATGTAAAGTCATCCGCAGAAAAGGCGTAGTCCGTGTGATTTGCACTAACCCCAAACATAAGCAGAGACAGGGGTAACAGGAGGAAAAAGTGGCGAGAATTTTAGGTATTGATTTACCCAAGAATAAAAGAATTGAGATTGCCCTTGGTTATATTTATGGAGTGGGCAGGTTCCAGTCCAACAAGATCTTAAAGGAAGCCGGGATCGACCCTAATAAAAGGTCCAAGGATCTTAATGAAGAGGAAGTTTCCAAGATCACCGGTATTCTGCAGAAAGGTTCTTTGAAAGTAGAAGGAGACCTGCGCCGGGATATTTCTCAGAATATAAAAAGGCTTATGGAAATAGGGTCTTACCGGGGAATGCGCCATAAAAAAGGTCTGCCGGTAAGAGGCCAGAGGACCCGGACCAATGCCCGGACCCGCAAAGGACCCAAGAGAAACATGATGGCCATGGTTAAAAAGGCCGAAACAGCTAAGAAATAGTTTATTAAATTGAGGAGATTGCATGGCTGAAAAGACTGCTAAGAAAAAAGTACTTAAGGGTATAACTCAAGGAATAGCCCATATCCTGGCTACATTTAATAATACAATGATCAATATTACCGATAAGCAGGGCAATACCTTAGCCTGGTCAAGCCCGGGGATTGTAGGTTATAGCGGCTCAAAACGTTCAACTCCTTTTGCCGCTCAGATCGCCGCGACCGATGCCGCCAGAAAAGTCAAGGAAATGGGGCTTAAGGAAGTTGAAGTTTACGTCAATGGCCCGGGCCCGGGAAGAGAATCGGCGATCAGGGCTCTTCAAGCCGGCGGCCTGGTCATTACTTCCATTAAAGATATTACCCCGCTTCCGCATAACGGCTGCAGGGCGAAGAAAAAGAGAAGAGTCTAGAGTTAAAGAAAACTAACGGAGAAAAAAGAATGGCAAGGTACACTGAAGCGATTTGTAGATTATGCAGGAGGGACCAGAAAAAATTGTTCCTCAAGGGGACAAAGTGTAATAGCGAGAAATGCCCGGTAGGTAAAAGGGCGTTTGCTCCCGGCCAGCATGGCCCGACCAAGACCAGGATCAAGCTTTCTAACTACGGCTTGCAGTTGAGGGAAAAGCAAAAAGTGAAAAGGATCTACGGCGTCCTGGAAAAACAATTCCGCACCTATTTCGCTTTGGCTTCCAAGTCTAAAGGGGTTACGGGAAAAGTGCTTCTGCAGATATTAGAAAGAAGGCTGGATAACGTGATCTTCCGCATGGGGCTGGGAATGTCCCGGAATCATTGCCGGCAGATCGTCCGCAATAATTTTGTCCAGGTTAACAGCAAGAGAGTCAATATCCCGTCTTTCCTGGTAAAGGCCGGGGATGTTGTCCAGATAAAAGCAAAGGAGAAAAACCAACAGGCTTTTAAGGATAATCTGACCATGACCAAAGACCGTACTGTTCCTTCGTGGCTGGAATTTAATGCCGGTGATTTCAAGGCTACCGTAGTCCGGCTGCCCGAGAAGAACGATATTCAGCAACCGATCGAAGAACAGTTAATAGTAGAATTCTACTCGAAGTAAAACCCAAATAATTTCTAGGAGGCAACATGGGAGTGAAGTGGAGAGATTTTCAATTACCTAAAAAATTGGATTGTGAAGAATCAAGCTATAAGGAGAACTTCGGAAGGTTCTTTGCCGCCCCTTTTGAGCGGGGATACGGGATCACACTCGGCAATTCTTTAAGGAGGGTTTTGCTATCTTCCATTGAGGGAGCCGCTGTAACTTCGATCAAGATCGCGGGCGTCCAGCATGAATTTTCTTCGATTCCGGGAGTAGTTGAAGATGTTCCGGAGATGATCCTCAACATCAAGAGCCTGGTTTTAAAGTCACATTCCAAAGTCCCCAAGACTATCACCATCAAGAAAAACACCAAGGGCGAGGTCAAGGCTAAGGACATCGAGACTGATGAGACCGTAGAGATCATTAATCCCGAGCTGCATATTTGTACCTTAAGCAAAGACGTCAAGTTCAATATGGAATTAGAGGTTTCCAAAGGGCGCGGTTATGTGCCTCAAGAGTCCAACAAGAAAGAAGACCAGGTTATCGGAGTGATCCCGATCGATTCGATATTTTCTCCCGTGCGCCGGGTAAACTTTTTCGTGGAAAACACCCGCGTCGGGCAAAGGACCGACTATGACAAGCTGATCCTCGAGATCCAGACTAACGGAGCCATCAATCCTAAAGACGCGCTGTTGTATGCTTCTAATATTCTTCAGCGCCATTTGGATATATTCGTGAATTTCGGCCAGTTGCCGGAAGAAGAGATCGAAGAACCCGAGATGAGCAAGGAGGAAGTCGCGCTTTATGAAAAACTCAGGCTGCCTATTTCCGAACTTGAGCTATCAGTGCGCTCTTCGAATTGCCTCAGGGAAGCCAACATCAAAATTATCGCAGATCTGGTTAAAAAAGGCGAAGAGGAGATGCTGGGTTTCAAGAATTTCGGAAAAAAGTCATTAAGCGAGATCAAACAGCTTCTGGTCAGCATGGGGCTTAGCCTTGGGATGCCTATCGATACCAAGAAACTTAAGAAATCTTAAAGGAACCTAAAACATGAGACACGCAAAACACTCATATTCTCTAAACAAATCGTTCAGTTTAAGGAAAGCTTTGATAAAAAGCATGGCTGCCAACCTGCTTAAATACCAGCGCATCACGACTACTCAGAACAGGGCTAAGGCTACCCGGGTGGTGGTGGAGAAATTGATCACGATGGGTAAAGAGGGATCGCTGGCCAAGAAGCGGATGGCCTATGATATCCTCGGAGACCATAAGCTGGTCAGCTTGCTTTTTTCCGACATCGCGCCCCGTTTTAAGGATAGGGCCGGAGGATATACCCGGATCCTTAAGCTGGGCGTCCGGCGTGGAGATGACGCGAAAATGGTGGTTTTTGAGCTGACTGAGATCAAAGAGGATAAAAAGAAAGCCAAGGCCGGAAAAGCGGCCAAGAGCGCGGGCTCTGAAAATAAAGAAGAACCCGTTAAGGAAAAACCTCTTTCTGTTGAAAAACCTAAGACTGAAACAGTGGTGACCGATAAAGTAACTGAGAAACATCCAATGCAAAAGAAACCTCCCAAGAAATTTTTGGGCGGCATAAGAAATATTTTTAAGAAGGAAAGAGACTCTTTATAACCTTAAAAATATATTCATGCGTATAGATACCAGATTATCGGAAAGAGTCAGAAAGGTTAATCCTTCTCCAACGCTTGCCATCACCGCGAAAGCGAAAAAACTCAAAAGCGAAGGAAAGGACGTAATTACTTTTGCTGCCGGGGAGCCTGATTTTGACACCCCTGATATAATCAAAAACGCGGCAATAGAAGCGATCAATTCCGGTTTTACTAAGTATACTCCCACCACCGGGATCCCTGAATTAAAGAGCCTTATCTGCGAAAAATTCCGGAAAGACAACCAGGTCAATTACGAATCTAAACAGATCGTAGTTTCCTGCGGGGCCAAGCACAGTATTTTTGACGTGATGTTCGTGCTGGTCGATAAATGCGACGAGGTCCTGATCCCCAGCCCTTACTGGGTGAGCTATCCGGAAATGGTCAACCTCTGCGAAGGGATTCCCAGGTTTATTAAGACTTCTGCGGAGAATTCATTTAAGATGACCGCGGATGAATTAAGCAAAAACATCAGCTCTAAAACCAAGCTTTTAGTCCTCAATAGCCCTTCCAATCCCACGGGATGTGTTTATACCAAAGAAGAACTTGCTAAAATCGCAGAAATCTGTGTGGCCAAAAAAATCCTTGTTATTTCTGACGAGATTTACGAAAAAATTATTTTCGATGGCCACAAACATACTTCTATCGCTTCTTTCGGCAAGGATATTTACGAGCTAACCGTCACCGTTAACGGGCTTTCCAAGAGCCATTCTATGACCGGCTGGCGCATCGGCTATCTGGGGGGGCCCGAGGATATAGTCAATGCTATATCCAATTTTCAGGATCATTCCACTTCCAACCCGGTTTCCATAAGCCAGAAAGCAGCGGTGGCCGCTTTAAGCATGGCCGATACTTTCTCTAAAGAAATGACTCAGGAATTCCAGAAGAGAAGGGATTACATCGTAAAACGCCTTCAGGGGTTGAAAAAAATATCTTATGTGCTGCCTTTAGGCGCATTCTATATTTTTTGCGATATCTCTAAAACAAAAATGGATTCCTTGACTTTTTGCACCCGGCTTTTAGATGAATTATTGATCGCTGCCATTCCCGGGGTCGCTTTTGGAAACGATGATTATGTCCGTTTAAGTTTCGCCACCAGCCCTAAACAGATCGAGAAGGGGATGGACCGGCTTGAAGGCTGGCTCGCAAAGGTCTGAAAAACGGGGGACGGTTCCTAATTTTTTATAACTAACGGGGAATTCCGTAAAAAATACGGAACCGTCCCCGGATTTCGACGATGAAGCAAACGATAGCGGAAAAAATTTTGAGCGCTCACGCCGGGAAAGATCTCAAGGCCGGAGATTTTGCGCTTTGTAAAATAGATTTTGCCTTTGGCCAGGACGGCACTTCGTCGATAATAATTGACCGGGTCAGGGAGCTGGGGCTAAAAAATCTCAAGGCCCGCTTCTGCATGGTCATTGATCACAGTTCTCCGTCGCCGAGCGAAGGGGTTTCCCGGATCCATAAGAAAATGCGTGATTTCAGCCGGGACTACAAAGTAGGACTTTTTGACATCGGCTGCGGGATTTGCCATCAAGTAATTCCTGAATCCGGAATGGTCCTTCCCGGAGATTTGGTTTTGGGCGCTGATTCCCATACCTGCACTTACGGGGCTTTGGGAGTATTTTCTACCGGCGTGGGCTCGACTGACCTGGCTGTGGCTTTGGCTACCGGAAAGAACTGGTTTAAGGTCCCCGGGACTTTTAAGATCATCGTTAAAGGCAAGGTTCCGAAGGGGATATTCGCTAAAGACATAATCCTGCATATTATCGGTTCGATCGGCGCTAATGGGGCGACTTACAAATCCGTGGAGTTTAGCGGGCCGGTGATCGATCAAATGGATATTGACGGCCGCATGACTATGTCTAACATGGCGGTTGAGATGGGAGCGAAAGCCGGATTTATGCCCTGCGATAAAAAGACTTATGAGTGGTTTAAAAAAAGGATTTCTAAGAACTCTAGAATTCAGGGAATTTTTGCCGACAACGGCGCCGAATATGAAAAAGTCCTGGAATTCGACATTTCCCGGCTTAAACCGGTGGTTTCTGTCCCTCACAATGTGGACAGCGTATCTGCCGCGGAAAAATTAAAAGGAATCAAGATCAACGAAGCTTTTCTGGGCACCTGCACTAACGGAAGAATAGCTGATTTAAAAGTCGCGGCTAAAATTCTTAAGAACAGGAAGGTTGCTGAGGGAGTGCGTTTTATTGTGGCTGCGGCATCCAGGGAGATTTATCTGGAAGCGCTGGGATCGGGTTTTATCAAAACTTTTATAAAAGCGGGTGCTGCGGTAGTCGTTCCCGGCTGCGGCCCCTGCGTAGGAACTCACAACGGGATCCCCGCAGATGAAGAAATTGTCATCTCGACGGCAAATCGCAATTTTAAGGGGCGCATGGGCAATCCTAAAGCGTTTATTTATCTGGGCTCACCGGCTACCGTGGTCGCTTCAGCAATTGAGGGCAGGATCGCCGATTGCAGAAAGTATCTCTAAAGGGGGTCAAGCATGGAAATACATGAATTGTTATTGTTATGCATAAAGAAACGGGCATCTGATCTGCATCTTACTGAAGGCGAGCCGCCGATCTTGCGTATTGACGGCAGGCTGCACCGGACTGAACTGCCAATTTTGTCCCGTGATATCTCCAAGAAAATGATCTATGGAGTTCTTACTGATACTCAGAAGGAAATGTTCGAGCGCGACTTAGAGCTTGATTTTTCCCTGGCTCTTCCGGGTTTAGACCGCTTCAGGGTTAATGTTCACCTGCAAAAAGGTTCGGTCGAGGCGGCTTTTAGAAGGATACCTTTGGAGATACCAAGCGTGGAGCAGCTTGGCCTGCCTCCGATAGTCCTGGATTTAGCGCGTAAACCCAATGGGTTGGTCCTGATCACCGGGCCTACCGGCGTGGGAAAAACAACAACCCTGGCGGCCATGATAGACCTGATCAATAACGAACGTGAATGTCTGGTGATGACTATCGAAGACCCCATCGAGTTTATTTATACCAATAAGAAAGCGGTGATCAAACAGAGAGAAGTATATTCCGATACTCATTCTTTCGCCGATGCCCTGCGCCACTGCCTGCGCCAGGATCCCAATATCATCGTAGTCGGCGAGATGCGCGATTTAGAGACGATTTCTACGACCCTGACCGCAGCGGAAACCGGCCACCTTGTTTTTGCCACTTTGCATACTCCTGATGCCCCCCAGACCATTGAAAGAATCATCGACGTTTTTCCCCCCTACCAGCAGGCCCAGGTAAAACTGCAGCTGGCCGACTGCCTTCAGGGCGTAATGTCCCAGCTCTTAGTTCCACATGCTTCCGGACAGGGGAGAGTCCTGGTTTCAGAAATCATGATCGCTACACCTGGTATCAGAAACCTGATTCGCGAGCAGGAGATCGAACAGATCCCCACCTTGATGCAGACCGGCAGCCAGTACGGAATGAGGACTATGGATAAAAATTTGAAAGAGTTCTATCAGAAGGGGCTGATCACTCTTGATGCCGCGATGTCCAAGGTCAAGAATCCCGACGAGTTTAGACAGCTTTAATGAATATTTCCGGCAGATCAATCAAGCTCGGTGACAATATTAACACGGATTTCATCATTTCCGGCCGGTATAAATTTGCTATCACTGACATCAAGGAATTGTCCAAGCACATCATGGAGGACATCGATCCGGATTTTCCCGCAAAGATCCTGCCTGGTAAATCCATAATCGCCGCCGGGGATAATTTCGGGATGGGTTCATCCCGGGAGCAAGCGCCTTTAGTTATCAAGGCTTCGGGGATAATTGCGGTCATGGCTAAATCTTTTGCCCGGATCTTTTTTCGCAACGCTTTCAACATCGGACTTTTATTGATCGAGACGGATACCGATAAGATCAGCGAAAACGACGAGCTCTCGATCGATCTGGATAAAGGAATCGTTATTAATATTACCCGAAACATCACTTTAAAGATCAAGCCTTTGCCTCGTTTCATGCAGGAGTTTTTGAACGAGGGCGGGGTGATCAATTATATTAAGAAGCACGGGGAGTTGAAAGTCTAAAATAAAGGGGGACGCTTCTATTTATTCCGACTTAAAGCGTCCCGCGAAAATAAATAGAAACGTCCCCATTATTCCTCAAAGCTATGACATACAAAATTACTCTAATCCCTGGAGACGGCATCGGCCCTGAAGTCGCGCAAGCGGCTTGCAGATGTATTGAAGCTACCGGAGTAAAAATCGAATGGGATGTGCAATTAGCCGGTATCATTGCCCAGGAAAAGACCGGAGAACTCCTTCCCCAAAGCACGCTGGATTCTATCAGAAAGAACAAAGTCTGCCTTAAAGGGCCGATCACTACGCCTATAGGAACTGGATTCCGTTCGGTAAATGTGGCTATCCGTCAGGCGCTGGATCTGTATGCTTGTCTTCGGCCGGCAAAATCATACCTTGGCGTGAAAAGCCTGTATAAGGACATTGACCTGGTGATTGTCCGGGAAAACAGCGAAGATCTTTATGCCGGCATTGAATTTGAAATAGGTAAGCCCGAGACCAAGCATTTGATCCAGGAGATAATGGCTGCCAGCAAAAAAAATATCCGGCCGGATTCAGGGATTTCTATTAAGCCGATTTCCAAAACCGCGACTGAGCGGATCGTTCGTTTTGCCTTTGATTACGCGATAAAGAACAACCGGAAAAAAATCACCGCGGTCACTAAAGCTAATATTATGAAATTCACTGACGGGTTATTTTTAAAGACCGCCAGGGATGTGGCCCGGGAATACGAAGGTAAAGTGATTTTTGAAGAGGCGCTTGTGGATAACATGGCCATGCAGCTGGTCCAAAAGCCGCACAATTTCGATTGTTTGGTCCTGCCTAATCTTTACGGGGATATACTTTCGGATTTATGCGCCGGCTTAATTGGAGGATTGGGGATCGCTCCGGGAGCTAATATCGGCGAAGGACTTGCTGTTTTTGAGGCGGTGCATGGTTCAGCGCCGAAATACGCCGGCCAGAACAAAGTTAACCCTGCGGCGATGATCTCTTCGGGGGTTTTGATGCTTCGTTATTTAAAAGAAAATAAAGCCGCGGATAATTTAGAAAACGCTTTAAAAACAGTTTTGGCAGAAGGTAAATCCGTGACCTACGATTTAAAACCCCTGCGCTCCGACCCCACAGCAGTCGGGACAAGCGAAATGGCGGATACTATTATCGCGAAGTTAAAAAACTAGGAAAAACCGGGGACGGTTCCTATTTTTTATAACCAACGGAAATTCCGTAAAAAATACGGAACCGTCCCCAGATTTTAAACATGGCTAAGATAACTATAATCGGCGCAGGAAATGTCGGCGGACTTACCGCCATGCGTATCGCTCAGGAAAACCTGGGTGAAGTATGCCTGATCGACGTGGTTCCGGGAATGGCCCGGGGGAAGTCTTATGACCTGGCTGATTGCCGGCAGATCCTTAATGTCGCATATCAGATCGAAGGCACGGAGGATATCGACCGGGTAAAGGACTCCCAGGTTGTGGTAATTACGGCGGGAATGGCCAGAAAACCCGGAATGACCAGGGAAGACCTGTTGAATAAAAACAGCCAGATCATTAAAGGGATCTGTGAAAAAGTCAAGGTTCTGGCCCCGGATTCTATCGTTATAATCGTAACTAATCCTCTGGATGCCATGACTTATTACGCCGGGAAGATCCTGGGGTTTAGTCCTCGTAAGGTTTTCGGAATGGGGCTTACTTTAGACGGCTCCAGGTTCGCTAACCTTATCAGCCGTGAACTCGGCGTGCCGGCTACTAAAATTCAGCCTGTAGTCGTAGGAAGCCACGGTGAGGCTATGCTGCCTTTGCCCCGTTTTACCATGGTGGGATCTTTTCCTCTGACTGAGGTTATCAAAGATCCCTCGAAGATCGCTATGCTGGTTAAAAAGACCGTGGAAAGAGGAAAAGAGATCGTGGATTTATTAGGATCGGGCAGCGCTTATTTCGCTCCTTCGGCGGCGATCGCCGGGCTTGTCAGCGCTATAATAAAAGATAAGAGGCTGCCTTTTGGAGTTTCCGCGCAGCTTAACGGTGAATACGGCCTTGAAGATATTTGCTGCGGGGTTCCCTGTGTGATCGGAGAAGAGGGAATAATAAAAATCGTAGAGCTTGATCTAAATCTCCAAGAGCAGAAAGAGTTCGGTGGATCCGTTGAGGCGATCCGTAATCTCAACGCTTTGCTTAAATAGCGACTGATTTTAAAATGTATGATCTGGCCATAATCGGTGCCGGCTGGGCGGGTTTTAACGCCGCCATCCGCGCCAAATCCCTGGGATTGAAGGTTGCGCTTATCGAAGAGGCTTTTATCGGCGGAACCTGTCTTAATTCCGGCTGTATTCCTGCCAAAACGCTGGTTCAATCCGCAAAATTGTTGGAGTTTGCCGGAAAAGCTAAATCTTTCGGCATTGATATAAACGCTATCCCCGAAATTAATTTTCCGGTTATCCAGGCTCGCAAGGAAAAAATCATCATGCAGTTGCGCAAGGGGATGGAGTCCAGGCTTGCCGGGATCGATTATTTGTCCGGCCACGCCAGGATATTAAATAATCAACACCTTAAAGTAAATGACGATGATCTTACGACTAAGTTTATCCTGCTGGCCTCGGGATCACGGCCATTTGAACTTCCGGGCTTTGTTTTTGACGGAAAAAAGGTAATTTCTAGCGAAGAAGCTCTTAATTTAAGTAAAGTCCCGGGATCTCTTTTGATCGTCGGTGGTGGGGTGATCGGCTGTGAATTCGCCCAGATTTTTTCTTCTTTGGGCTCAAAAGTTCAAGTTGTGGAGATTATGGACCAGCTTTTGCCCGGAGTTGACCGGGAGATCGCCAAGAAGCTGGAGACGATTTTTAAGAAAAAAAAGATTTCTGTCTCTACTTTGACCGATGCCAAAACCGTTGATTTAAATAATTTTGAACTCGTTTTAGTTTGTGTGGGGAGAAAGCCCCGGATTGAAGGATTGGATGCACTGGGCATCGCAACCGGTAAATCCGGGATTATCGTTGATGATTACTTGCGCACCAGTGTCGAGAATATTTACGCTGCCGGAGACTGTACCGGCAAATTGATGCTTGCGCATTATGCCAGTTACCAGGGTATCTGCGCGGTGGAGAATATCGGAAAGCCTTCGACGCCCGCAAGAGCGGATAATGCCGTTGTCCCGGCTTGTATTTTTACTTCTCCGGAAATCGCTTCGGTAGGTTTAAACGAGCTTCAAGCGAGCCAGGCAGTCCCTGAGATCAAGATCAATAAGTTTGATTTTTTAGGCTCGGGAATGGCCAGGATCCAGGATGAAACAGAGGGCTTTATAAAAATTATTTCTGAAGCAAAAACCGGAAAACTCATCGGGGCTCATATTATCGGGCCTAAGGCTACGGAATTGATTTCAATTTTCACTCTGGCTATGAGCTCGGGTTTGAATGTGGCGCAGCTTAGAAAAACCATTTTTGCCCATCCGACATTGTCGGAAGCGATAAACGAGGCCCTGGATCAGGGGTAATAATGGAAGACAAGGTTCTAGACCTGGGGCTGATCGATTATCAAAAAGCCCTGCAATTGCAGAAAGATAATTTTGAGTTAATTAAATCCGGTTCTTTGAGATCAGTTTTAGTTTTTTGCCGCCACTATCCGGTGATCACTCTGGGGCGGCGGGCTAGGATCGAAAATATCAAAATTGATAAGCAGTCTTTATCCAGCAGGGGAATAGCGGTTTATCCGTCAGAGCGGGGGGGAGACGTGACTTATCACGGCCCGGGGCAGCTGGTGATTTATCCCCTTATTCATTTAGAGGTTTTTAAAAAGGATATTCATTATTTCCTGCGCTGGCTTGAGCAAAGAGTGATCTTAGTCCTGGCGGAGTTCGGGATCGATTCCTGTGCTAGAAAAGGTTTAACCGGAGTCTGGGTGGAAGAACGCAAGATCTGTTCTATAGGGATCAGCGTAAAAAACTGGATCAGTTATCATGGTTTGGCTTTAAACGTGTCTAAAGATGATCTGGCTAATTTTTCTCTGATCAGGCCTTGCGGGATGGATGTGGAAATGACTTCTTTGGAAACAATTTTAAATAAAAAAGTCGAGTTTAGGGATGTTCAAAAAACATTCATAAGGAGATTCAAATATGCGTAAAGTTATTCTGCCCGAATTGGGCCAGGGGATAGAGCATGCTACTGTTTCTTTTTGGTTTTTTAAAGAAGGGGACTCGATTTCTGATAAAGAGGATCTTGTAGAGTTGACCACGGATAAAGCCGCGTTTAACCTGCCTAGCCCCTGCGCCGGGACAATCTCGCAGATTTTTTTTCATGAGGGCGATAAAGTTAATGTTGGTGAAGTGCTGTGTTTGATAGAAGAGTGAGTATTGTTCCCTCGCGTAGCGTTCGCAAATTTCTCTGGAAATTTGCTTACACGCTCGGGATAAATTCGCGCTTATAAGTTGATGTCGCTTAGCATATTTAGTAGCGGGCTCCACAACTTATGCGCTCATTTAATTTAGCACCGAATATTTTTTGCTTGACAAAATATTGAATTTCTTTATAATTAGCAGTCTGGGTGTAAGAGTGCTAATGTTCAAACGTTTCAATATGAAGGAGGAAAGAAGATGAAGATTCAACCGTTGGGTGATCGGGTTGTGGTCAGGCCTTTAGAAGCTGAATCAAAAACCAAGGGGGGCATACTTTTACCGGAAAACGCCAAAGAAAAACCGCAGCAGGGAGAAATTGTGGCTGCCGGCAAAGGTAAAACTTTAGAAAATGGGACAATTAGTCCTTTGGAGGTTAAAGTCGGAGATAAGGTTTTATACGGAAAATATTCCGGCAATGAGATCACCACTAAAGAGGGCGAAGAGCTGTTGATCATGAGAGAAGAAGATATACTGGCAATTGTAAAGTAAGAACTAACCAAAATCAAGGAGAGGAAAATATGGCAAAACAACTGTTATTTCGCGACGAAGGCCGCAGGAAGATCTTAAGCGGCGTTGAGCAGTTGGCAGCAGCGGTTAAGGTCACTTTGGGGCCTAAGGGTCGTAATGTGATCCTGGATAAAAAATTCGGTTCGCCGACTATTACCAAAGACGGAGTTACTGTCGCTAAGGAAATCGATCTGGAAGATGCTTTTGAGAATATGGGCGCGCAGATGGTCAAAGAAGTTGCTGAGAAAACTTCGGATATCGCCGGAGATGGAACCACGACCGCAATTGTCCTGGCCGAGTCGATCTATCGCGAAGGTTTAAAGAATGTTACTGCCGGAGCAAATCCCATGGCTTTAAAGCGCGGGATCGAGAAAGCTGTCGAGAAAGTAGTCGAGGAGTTAAAGAAACTCTCAACCCCGATCAAAGACAAGAAAGAAATCGCACAGGTAGCAACCATTGCTGCCAACGGCGACACGGTTATAGGTGAATTGATCGCCGACGCCATGGATAAAGTCGGCAAAGACGGAGTAATCACCGTTGAAGAAGCTAAATCGACCGCTACTACCTTGGAAGTTGTCGAGGGTATGCAGTTCGACCAGGGCTATCTTTCTCCGTATTTTGTCACCGACGCGGAGAGGATGGAAGTGCTTTTGGAGGATCCGTATATCCTGATCCATGAGAAGAAAATTTCTTCTCTTAAGGATCTTTTGCCCTTATTGGAAAAAGTTGCCCGGGCCAGCAAGCCCTTATTGATCCTCGCCGAAGAAGTTGAAGGAGAGGCGCTGGCTCTGTTAGTTGTGAATAAACTTAAAGGGGTATTTGTTTCCTGCGCGGTCAAAGCTCCGGGATACGGCGACAGGCGTAAGGCTATGCTCGACGATATCGCGGTTCTTACCGGGGGGAAAGCATTTTCGGAGGAGCTGGGAGAAAAGCTGGAAAATATAACCCTGGATGACTTAGGACGCGCCAAAAAAGTAAAAGTCGACAAAGAAAATACCACTATCGTTGAAGGCGCCGGTAAAACCGCGGCCATTAGCGGAAGGATCGCGCAGATCAAAAAGCAGATCACTGATTCCGATTCTGATTATGACAAAGAGAAACTTCAGGAAAGGCTGGCTAAGCTTTCCGGCGGAGTCGCGGTTATTAATGTCGGCGCGGCAACTGAAACCGAAATGAAAGAGAAGAAAGCCCGCGTGGAAGATGCCTTGCATGCTACCCGAGCTGCTACCCAGGAAGGAATTGTTCCTGGCGGCGGTGTGGCTTTATTGCGGACTCTTCCCGGCTTGGATAAACTTAAGCTGGAAGCCGACGAGAAAATCGGTGTGGATATCGTCAGGCGCGCCCTGGAAGAGCCTATCAGGCGGTTGGTGGAAAATGCCGGGTTAGAAGGGCCGATTGTGGTCCAGAGGGTTAAAGAAGGTAAGACTGGTTTTGGTTATGATGTCAGCCAGGATGCTTATGTGGATATGATCGAAGCCGGGATTATTGATCCTACTAAGGTGACCCGAACGGCTTTACAGAATGCTTCCAGTATCGCATCATTGTTGTTGACCACCGAAGCTTTGATCGCGGATAAGCCGGAAAAAGAATCCGGAATGCCGGGTATGCCTCCAGGCGGCATGGGCGGCATGGGTGGAATGGGCGGCATGGGCGGGTATTAAAGATTGAATTTTTAAAGGGGACGGTTCCTATTTTTTTTGAGGGATTTGAGTACCGGAAAAAAATAGGCCCCGTCCCCTTGATTTTCTTCGCCGTCCTTGATTTTGAAAGCGCTTTCCTTGACAATGATGATTTGCTGTGATATACTTACTTAGAATCTTTAGTCTATGATTGACAAAGGGTTAACATGCAAAATATATTAGAGCTTTCCGGTCAGCTCAATTGGGTAGATATCCTTGTTTTAATAATTTTTTTCAGGCTTATTTTCATCTCATTGAAGCAAGGCCTGGGGGCGGAATTTTTTAAGCTTTTAGGCACTTTGTTCGCTCTATACCTGTCTTTGCATTACTATTTTTATTTTGCAACTTTCCTGAATGGTTATGCTGCAAATATAAATCCTGAAATTTCTGTCCTGGAATTGATTGCTTTCGTGATCTTGTTCGCTTTTGGCTATTTATTTTTCTGGGCGATGCGGGTCTCAACTTTTCGTTTTATTTCCGCCGAAGTTAATTCGGAATTCAGTAAGTGGGGCGGCTTTGTTTGCGCTGTTTTGCGCTCATTTTTCTTATCGAGTTTAATATTGTTCGCTCTTGTGATTCCCGGAAAAGCTTATTTTAAAGACAGCGTTCGTTATTCTTTTTCCGGGTATTATTTTTTAAAAGTTGCGCCTGCCACCTATACTTTTATTTGGGAGAGTATAGCTTCGAAGTTTAACTCCGGCGAGAAATATAACTCTGCGGTCAAGGATGTCTATTCCGCTGAAGCTAAACAAAAAAAGAAAAACTAATAAGCCCGCTAGAAAAACCATAATCTGAAACTTTAAAAAATGAAATTATCTTATTTATATTCCAAGATATTGGAATATGGGATCGATAAAGATCCTCGTGAGCATAAAGCCGGGATTTCCTCTTTTGCCGATACCGCGATCCTTTATGGCTCGCCGGCAAAAGAGATCCATAAGGTTTTTGTGGGCATAGATATTGATACCGCGGAGCTAATGCTCGCGGATAAGCTGCGTTCCAGCAAAGGGCTGGACTTGGTGATTTCCCACCATCCGCAGGGCAGCGCTTACGCCGGATTGCATGAAGTGATGCGGCTTCAGGTCGACTTGCTAAAAGGAGTTGGTTTAAGCGAAAAAGTCGCCAGGGGATTGCTCGAGGAGAGGATGCGCGAGGTCGAGAGGAAGATTTCCTCGGCTAATCATATGCGTTCGGTAGATGCCGCAGGGCTTTTAGACCTGGCGTTTATGTGCGTTCACACTCCCGCGGACAACCATGTTTGGAGTTATCTTAGCGAATTGTTTGCCAGGAATAAACCCGCTAAAGTAAAAGATATTTTGGAAATGTTGATCGCTATTCCCGAATACGCTTCTGCCAGGGGAAAGCTTTCTGGGCCTAAGCTGGTCTTGGGAAATCCTAATAGGGCTTGCGGCAGGATCCTGGTGGATATGACCGGAGGTACCGAAGGTTCAAAAGACGTCTATGATAAATTGTATAAGTGCGGCATCCGGACTATTGTTTGCATGCATCTGGGGGAAGAGCATTTTAAAAAGGTAAAAGATGCTGATTTAAACGTTATAGTCGCCGGCCACATTTCGTCCGATACTTTAGGTTTAAATCTGCTTTTAGACAGGGTCGAAAAGATCCAAAAATTTTCTATACTTTCCTGCTCGGGTTTTATTAGATATAGAAGACTTTAATATGCCTGGTTTAATAGACGAAAACATCCTTAACGATATTTTGGCCCGTATCAATATCGTTGAAGTGATCTCAGAGTATATCCCGCTTAAACGCACGGGAAGAAACTACAAGGCGTGTTGCCCTTTTCACCACGAAAAGACCGCCTCTTTTGTGGTTTCTCTGGATAAGCAGATCTACCATTGCTTCGGCTGCGGCATTGGAGGCAATGTTTTTAATTTTTTGATGCAGTATGAGCGGCTGGATTTTCCTGAGGCGGTTCAAAGCCTGGCTAAAAAAGCCGGAGTGGTTTTTGCCCGGGATACAAGTTATGATGATAAAAAAGCCGAAACGATAAGTCTTTTGCACAAGATCAATGAGCTGGCCGCGGATTTTTATGGCAGCACTCTGCATTCTCCGCCTGGCGCACAGGCCAGGGAATATCTGATCAAAAGAGGGCTTTCCCAGGAAAGCGCTAAACATTTCCGGCTGGGATTTGCCCGGGATAGCTGGGATGAGCTTTCCGTGCACTTAAGATCAAAAGATTTCAGCTTAAGCTTGATCGAGAAAGCCGGTTTAGTCATTCCCAAGCAAGGCGGAGGTTATTATGACCGTTTTCGCAAGAGGATAATTTTTCCGATTTTTGACGTCAAATCAAGCACCATTGGTTTTGGGGCCAGAGTTACCGACGAGACACTTCCTAAGTATATCAATTCACCTGAAACTCCGCTTTATAGGAAAGGCCGGAATCTCTACGGTTTGAACCTGGCTAAAGACGCGGTAAGGGAATCTGATTTTGTGGTTGTTGTAGAAGGTTACCTTGATTGCATTATTCCTTATCAGCATGGTTTGCATAATATTGTCGCTTCGCTGGGTACTGCATTAACTCCGGAGCAGGCGCGGCTTATTAAAAGATACACTCACAACGTGGTCATGGTCTATGACGGTGATCTGGCCGGAGAACTGGCAACTTTAAGATCTTTGGATATTTTTATTGAAGAAGAGATGAATGTCAGGATAGCGGCTCTGCCGTCAGGATATGATCCGGACACTTATGTCAGGAAGGCCGGGATCGAGAGCCTTAATAAACTGGTCAAAGACGCCGATAATTTATTTGATTACCAGTTAAAAGTCCTCAAGCGCAAGTATGACTCCAAGGATTCGGAAGGCAAAGCCAAGATAGCGTCGATGATGCTAACGACTATCAAGAAACTCAAGGACGCGATACTGCGCGATGAATATATCAGAAAGCTCTCGGAAAAACTTGACGTAGACGAATCTTTCGTGCGGGAAGTCTATAATAACCTTAAGGCCGAAAGCTCGATCTCGGATGTGGTTTCTCAGAGTTTCAGTAAACTGGCTAAGACTAACCCTACCGAGAAGCTTTTAATGAAGCTGATGCTCGAAGAAAAGGAGTTGGTCAGTTCGATCAAAGAAAAGATCGACCCGGATGATTTTCAGGACAAGATGATCGCCAGGATAGTTTCAACGATGTTTGAATTGTCCACCCAGGGCAAAAATTTTTCTACTCAAAACTTGTTGAATTACCTGGGGCAGGATGATCTTTCGCAAATAGTTTGCGAATCGACTTTTATGCCTGAAGTTTCAGCTATCGAGAAAGAAAAAGTTGTCGATGATTGCATCATGCGGCTGAAGAAGAACAGGTCGCAGTTAAAAAGAAAAAAATTGCAGGAAGCGATCAAAAGCGCCGAAACTGCCGGCAACGAAGAAGAGCTGAATAAATTAAAAAAGGAATTTAATTTTTTGATAAAACTTGGTTAAGAGAGGGGAAATATGAAGAAGAAATTGTTCGTTAAAGTGCCCTATACTAAGGAAGACGTAGAAAAAATAATCGCCCTGGGAAAACAGAAAGGCTTTATTACTTACGATGAGGTAAATGACATGCTGCCGGAAGGTGTGTCGTCTTCCGAAGATATCGATCATATATTTGATATTCTCGGAAACGAAGATATTCCGATCGTTGAGGCCGGTGAGGAAGCCGAGTCCGAAAAACAGGCTGTAGCCGCTAAAGAAGAAACTCAGGCGGAGCCGAGTAAATCCGAAGAGCAGTTTTTCCCTCTGGATGATCCGGTAAAAATGTATCTTAAACAGATGGGCTCTATCTCTTTGTTGACCAGGGACGAGGAAATCAGCTTAGCTAAAAAAATCGAGGACGCGGAAACTAAGTTCGCCGAATCGGTCCTGGCGACAAAATTCGCCCGCGCTCAGATCCTGTCTATTGTCGACGAGATCTTTGAAGGTAAAATAAATCTTGAAGAAGTAATGAAAGGTGAGATCAAAACCAGCATTAAAAGTATCCTTAATAAATATCAGAAGATCTGCGAGCATCTCAAGCGTACCCGCAGCCTGGAAAAATCCCTTGAGCTTTTCTTCCAGTTTAATTTCACCACCGCTGTGATCGATAAAGCTATAGCGAAACTTTCGAAGCTGGTCAAAGAGCTGGATGTTTTAGAACGCAACAAAAAACGTAATAACAGCCGCCGCCTGCAAATCCTCAAGGATATCGGAGAGCCTTATCTTAAGATCAAAGAGCAGATGAAAGCTATTAAGATCTGCCATATCAAATTTAACCGGGCCAAAGAAAAGCTGGTTGCGGCCAATCTGCGTTTAGTAGTCAGCATTGCCAAGAAATATAATAACCGGGGCCTGTCATTCTTGGATCTGATCCAGGAGGGCAATATCGGTTTGATGCGCGCGGTAGAGAAGTTTGAATACAAAAGAGGCTATAAATTTTCCACTTACGCTACCTGGTGGATCAGGCAGGCTATCACCCGGGCTATTGCCGACCAGGCCAGGACTATCAGGATCCCCGTGCATATGACAGAGACTATCAATAAGATCATCCGTTTTACCCGGATGTTCCTGCAGAAATACGACCGGGAACCCAATCCTGATGAGATAGCCGCCAAGATGCGCCTTTCTCAGGATAAAGTCAAGGCGATACTTAAATTTGCTCAGAAACCTATCTCTCTTCAAATGCCGATAGGAGATGAAGGTGATACTCATTTCGGAGATTTTATCCAGGATAAAAAGATCGCCTCCCCGGCTAATACCGCGGTAAGGTCCATGCTTAAAGAAGAGATGAACTCTATCCTTAACACTCTAAACGACAAAGAAAAAAAGATCCTGGTTTTGCGTTTCGGGATCAACGACGGATGCCCCAGGACCTTGGAAGAGGTGGGAAATATTTTTAAGGTTACCCGGGAAAGGATCCGTCAGATCGAGGCTAAGGTCCTTAAAAAACTCAGGCATCCCACGCGTTCAAGAAGGCTGCGGTCATTTCTCGACATGAGCCTGGATCACGAAAGGGAATATTAGAGGATCAGAATCTCCCGCCCGCGAAATCCCGATGATCTTGATTTTGTCCCCATTAACTTTATGAAAAAATTTACGGTCATTTTTATTTTATTTCTATTGATCACCAGTGATTGCCGCGCGGAAAATTCCCCAAAAATCTGTTTTAAACAAACTTGCCTGCGCCTGGAGATCGCCGATACCCAAAATACGCGGATCAATGGCTTGATGTTCAGAAAGAGCCTGCCTGATAAATCCGGGATGCTTTTTGTTTTCCCCGTCGAGGATATCTACAGCTTTTGGATGAAAAACACTTTGATCCCGCTGGATATGATCTGGCTGGACAAGAATTACAAAGTAGTGCATATTAAACCCTCGGTCCCGGCGTGCGTTACTGACGATTGCCCGAGTTACGATCCGGGAGTAAAAGCTATGTATGTTTTGGAAGTAAACGCCGGATTTACCGAACTTTATCAAATAAAAATTAACGATAAAGCTTATCTAGAGAATGATCGATTTAAGTAAAGATCTTAATCCCTCCCAGCTTGAGGTCGTCAATGCCACAGAAGGCCCTATTTTGGTGATCGCGGGAGCCGGCTCCGGCAAGACCCGGGTTATCGAATACCGGGTCTTAAACCTCATTCAAAAGAAAGTCCCTCCCCAGGCTATTTTACTTCTTACTTTCACCCGCCGGGCGGCAAATTCCATGCTTTCCCGGGCATCCAGCCACGAACCGCGCGCCCGGCTGGTAGAAGGCGGGACGTTCCATTCTTTCGCTTATTCTATCCTCAAAAAACACGCCTATTTGATCGGTTTTGACAATTTTTCTATACTCGATGAAGATGATTCTCAGGAGGCGGTAGGGCTGGCCGCCAAAAAACTGGGGGTCTATGATACCGATAAAAAATTTCCCAAGAAAGACACGCTTAAAAAGATCATCAGCATGTCTGTTAACAAAGAAAGGTCGATCGAGGAAGTTTTGGAAAAAGAATACCCGGATTTCTATGACTATGCCAGCATCGTCGAGAGGGTCAAAAACGATTACCAGCGTTATAAGATCGAAAAAAGCTATTTTGATTTCGACGATCTTTTGATCTACCTTAAGATCCTTCTGACTAAAAATGAAAGCCTGAGAAATGAGCTTTCCCTGAAATATAAATATATAATGATAGATGAATATCAGGATACTAATAAGCCCCAGGCCGCGATAACTTACCTTTTAGGCCAGCAGCATTCTAACGTTATGGTCGTTGGTGATGACGCCCAGAGTATTTATGGTTTCCGGGGAGCGAGCCACGAGAACATCATGGCCTTCTCTAATCTTTTTCCCGGCTGCCGGATCATTAAGCTCGAAGCCAATTACCGCAGCCATCAGAAGATCCTTGACGTAGCCAACGCGGTCCTGGGAGATATGAAAAGCAAATTCTCCAAAAACCTGGTTTCAGTTGGGGATAAATCCGGAGACAAACCCGAGCTTTTGTTATTTCGCAACGGTTACGAAGAGGCGGAATGGATCGCCTCCAGGGTTTGCCAATTGCGCGAAGAAGGCTTGCCTTTCTGCCAGCAAGCCGTGCTTTTCCGCTCGGCTTATGTTTCTATTCCCTTGCAGGTGGAGCTAGAAAGGCAGGGGATCCCTTTTGCGGTTTTTGGAGGGCTTAAATTCTACGAAACCGCGCATGTTAAAGACCTGGTTTCCCATTTAAAGGTAATAGCTAATCCCAGGGACGAGCTGTCTTGGCAGAGGATAATGACTTTGTTAGACAGTGTGGGCCCTAAAACCGCTCAGAATATGATCTCAGGGCTCAATCAGGACCTGGGATTCGAAGAGCTGGTCAAAAATTCCCTGGCCGGGCTTAGCCGGGGAAAAAAGAATGAGCACGGCTTCCGCCGTCTTATCGACGCTCTGGCAGGAGCTGCAGAGCCCGGAAAGAAAATTTGCCAGAGTTTGGCAATACTTTTGGACTATTATCACCCTATCCTTAAAGAAAAGTTTGACGATTGGCAGCAGAGGATCAACGATCTGGAGGCTCTTAAAGATATTTCCGAAAAATACTCTTCTTTGCGGGATTTTCTGGCGGATTTCGCCATAGACCCCCCAGAAAAAAAAGTTTCTCAGATAAATCCGGACGAAGAAGAAAAACCGCTATGTTTATCGACCATCCATTCCGCAAAAGGCTTGGAATGGGATTGCGTATTTTTGATCGGCTTGGTGGAAGGAGTTTTACCGGTCAGTTTCTCGTTGGGAGACGAAGAAAGTATAGAAGAGGAGCACCGGCTTTTTTATGTTGCCCTGACCCGGGCTAAAAAACATCTTTACCTGGCGGTCCATTACGAGAATCACGGGTTTTCTTACAATCAATTTAATCAGATATCCCGGTTTATTGACTCTCCTGAAGTTCTATCCAGGCTCCAACAGAAAGCGGGTCTAAACCAGTATGAAGAAGAATACACCTTCTGACCTTGATTCCAGCCAGGTCTTTATAGTTGAGGCCTCCGCCGGTTCAGGAAAAACTTACACTCTGGCTAAAAGATACGTCTCGCTGGTCCTTAATCCCCTCCTGCCGCTGGAAGAAATCCCCTTAAGTTCTATTCTGGCTATAACTTTTACCAACAAAGCCGCTTTTGAGATGAAGAACAGGATCCTCGATCTTTTAAAAAAGATCGCCCTCGATCAATTCTCCAGCCCCGAGGAAAAGCAGGACATTCTTAAGGCTATCAAAGCTGATGAGCGATTTTCGCGCCAGAAAGCGCATCTGGCGCTGGATTACCTGATCAAAAATTACAATTTTTTCCAGGTCCAGACCATAGACAGCTTTATCAACGCGCTATTGTCGGGCTGCGCTTTTAAATTAAACCTTTCGGCAAACTTTAAGATCAAAAACGATTACAGCGATTATTTAAGCTACAGCCTTGATCGGCTTGTCGATAAAGCTTCCCAGGATAAAGAGATCTATAAACTTTTCGATGAATTTCTGCGCCAGTATTTGTACCTGGAAAACCGGTCCGGATGGCTGCCTAAGCAGGATATCCTTAAAACCATGGAAACTCTGTTGGTCTACACCAATACCTACGGCGGGAATTTCAAAAAATTCAGCGGCACTAGCGCTGATTTGATCACTCTTAAGAAAAAAATATTCCAGGCGCTGGTTGAGCTCAATGACTCTCTCCCCGTAGGTACTGATAAACGCTTCCAAGCTAAGCTGGCTAAGCTGCAAGCGGAAAAAAAAGGTAGCATCGGCCTGGAGGACCTTTCCACTTTTTTCGACCGCGAAAATTTTCCCGCCAATAAAGGCTCAAAGGTCAATAAAAACACTCTTTTGCTCTGGGATAAAGTCAGGTCAACTATTCGCCAGCTTTGCGAAACCGAGGCCTTTATCCTTTTTAACTGTTACATCGATATGTTTGAGCAGTTTTTTAGCGAGTTCAAATCTGTCGCGGTAAAAGACGATGTGGTATTTTTATCCGAACTTAATCGGCAAGCCCGGCAGCTTTTTGACCCCCAGTTCGTTATCGTGCCGGAGCTTTATTTCCGGCTTTCCGGGCGTTTCAGCAATTACCTGATCGACGAATTTCAAGATACCAGTTTTTTGCAGTGGAAAAACATTTTTCCTTTGATCGAAGACGGCCTTTCCTCGGCTGGCACTTTGTTTTATGTGGGGGATAAGAAACAGGCGATCTACCGTTTCCGCGGAGGGGAGGTATTATTGTTCGATCAGGTAAAAAGCGAACTGTCGGCTTTTCGCCAGGAAGAGAGCGTTTTAAGCAAAAATTACCGTTCCCGGGAAGAAATCGTCAAGTTTAATAATAGCTTGTTTTCAACCGCCAATCTTACCCGGGCGGTTAATGCCATTAACGAGAAAAGAACAGCTAGGGCCATAGCCTTAACTCCCGAGGATATTTCGGATATTGTTTGTTTTTACAAGGATTCCCAGCAAACTAACCGGCCTGACAAACCCGGAGGTTTGGTAAAAGTTGAGGCAATTTCCGGAGCCGACGAGGAGCATAACGCGATATTGACCCGTCAGCGTTTGATTGAAGTGGTCAAAGAGCTGAGTTCGAGGTTTGATTACCGGGATATCGCGATTTTGGCCCGGAGCAACGATGAAGTCGAACTCTGCGCTTCCTGGCTTCTCGAAGCGGGAATTCCCGTGGAATCCGACAAAACTTTGAATATCAGGGAACAATCTTTTATCAAAGAACTTGTATCATTGCTGAAATTCTTAAGATCTCCTATCGATAATCTTTCTTTTTCCTCTTTTATTACGGGAGAAATTTTTTTGAAAGCCAGCGGCCTGGAAAAAGAAGAGGTCCAAAATTTTCTTTTTGACCTGGGAGAAAGCCGGCGTAAAGATAAAAACTTCTATTATTACCGCAAATTCCGTGATGGGTTCCCCCGGGCCTGGGAAAATTTTATCGCTGAGTTCTTCAAAAATGTAGGGTTTATTCCGCTTTACGAACTGACGGTGAGCATTATCTCAAAATTCCGGGTCTTGCAAAATTTTCCCCAATTTCAGGGTTTTTTTATGCGCTTTCTAGAGCTGATCAGCGAACAGGAAGAAGACCACCCTACGATCAACGAATTTTTAAATTTCTTTGACTTGGCCAGGGATGAAGAGCTCTACGTAGATATTTCTCTGGCTAATTCAGTGCGGGTTTTGACCATCCATAAATCTAAAGGGCTAGAATTCAGGGCGGTGATCGCTCCGAATGTGTCGCTGGATATCGACATAAAAAACAACATTGTCTACCCCGAAGGCAACTTTTTAAACCTGCTCCGCTTAAAAAAGGAGTATATTAAATTTTCTCCCGCGCTGGAAAAAATTTACCGCCAGGAATACATTAAAGCTTGGATCGACGAATTAAACAATATTTATGTCGCTTTTACCAGGGCTCGGGACGAGCTTTATGTTTTTGTGCCGCTGAAAAATGGAAACAAATTCAATTGTGCCCAACTGCTTTTTTTGGGGCTGGATTTTCAAAACGGCCTGGCCGGCAATTTTGCTCAATTGCAAAATAGCTCGGCGGCTAAAGCCGAAATACTTAATATCGCACCGGCTGAATTCAGCGACTGGATCCCGCTGTTAAAAGACGAGTACATCCCTGTTGATACTCTGAAAAACAGGGAGAGTTTGATCCAGGGCAAAGCAATGCACCTGCTGTTATCATTCATTGGTGACCTAACAGATAAAGATATTGATTTAACGATCAAGCAAGCTTTAAGTAAAGCAGTTTGGGAGTTCCCCCAGTCAATAAAAAGCCGGGATTTAAAAACTTTAATCACCGGATACATCAAGCGAAAAACCTGGAAACAATTTTTCTTTTGCCAGGGGGCTGAAGTTTTTCAAGAAAAAGAGTTTATCACAAGCCGCGGACAGACCAAAAGGATCGACCGGCTGATCGTTAAAGACAGCCTGGTCCTGATTGTGGATTACAAGAGTTCGCCGGATCTTAAAGAAGAAAACCTCTTGCAGATGCAAGAGTACATTGCGCTGGCCAAAGAAATTTATTTAAATAAAGCGATAAAGGGATATTTTCTTTACTTTGACCGCCCGGATATCGAGGAGATCAATGGGTAAAGCAGTCAATCTTGGTTTTGAGGATAATTTTATTCAGAAGCTCGCGGATCTGGTCGAAAAAGAGTATATCTCTAAAGGGCTGGATCTTAGCCGGCTGGCTTTTGTCTTCGGCGGAAAAAGGCCTGAGCTATTTTTGAAAAAAGAGCTGGCGCTTAGAATAAAAAAAGGGTTTATCTCGCCGTCATTTTTCTCCATGGATGAATTCATAGATTTCATCCTGGGCCAGGGACAGGGGTTCGTTAAGATCAATGACCTGGAATCAGCATATCTTTTATATAGCTTGGCCCAAGCTAAAGCTGCGCAGATCTTAAAAGGGAAAGAGAGCTTCGCTGCTTTTTTGCCCTGGGCCAGGGAGATTTTAGGCTTTATCGAACAGCTCGATCTTGAAGATATAGAGCTTAAATCCCTTAAAAGCGTGGAATTAAACGCCAAGATAGGTTTTGACGTCCCGGAGAGCATTAACGTCCTGCTTTCCAAAGTGATCAGCCTGCGCGAGAGTTTTCACCAGGAATTAAAGAACAGGAAAGCCTATACCCGGGGATTACGTTATCTTTTGGCATCAAACTTGGCAAATAAGAAAAAATTCTCTGAATTCGACGAAATATTCTTTTGTAATTTATTTTATTTGCAAGGCTGCGAGAAAAAGATCATTAAGAGCCTTTATGCCGGAAATCAGGCGGTTTTAGTTTTTCAAGTCGGAAGCCAGGAATTTTCGGTCTTGGAAAATTTAGAGAAAGAGTTTGACTGCGAGTTAAAAACATCTCCGCCAAAAACCGCAGGGTATAAACTTTCTCTTTATTCCTGTTTTGATTCTCAATCCCAGGCCGGAACAGTCAGCCAGATCCTGCAAGGGATAAAAAATCCGCAGGAGACGGTTATAGTTTTGCCCCGGCCAGAAAAGATAATTACCTTGCTTTCCGAGATAACTTTCCAGCAATCGGACTTCAATGTTTCCATGGGGTATCCGCTTAAAAGGACGACGCTGTTTTCGCTGTTTAACCTGATTTTCAAAGCCCAGAGTTCCCAGAAAAACGCCCAGTATTATACCCCTGATTACCTGGCGCTTTTGACCCATCCTTTAGTGAAGAATTTTAAACTATTTCCCGATCCGGCCGCGACCAGGATGCTGGTCCATAAAATAGAGGGGGGCCTGGTAGGTTTGGAAAAAAGCGATATCAACGGAAGCATCTTTGTTTCTTTGCCGCAAATCGAGTCCTTGAAAGAATTATATGATAAAACTGCGGAAGCCGCGCTGCGCGAGCTTCATGAACTATTGTTTTATTCCTGGGAGTCTGTCTCGAGTTTCAAGGATTTCTCCAAAAAAATAAGCGTCTTTACGGATTTCCTGCTTAAGAAAAGTTTTTTAAGCAATTACCCTTTGAATCTGAAAATGGCCCAAAAAATAATTGAGATCGCTGCCCAGCTCGAATCTTCTCAATTTTCTCAAATAGCGCTGCCTAAAGAAGATATTTTTAAGATCTTTCTAGACGCGCTTGCTAACGAGCTGGTTTCTTTTTCCGGTTCGCCTTTAAAAGGTCTGCAGATCTTAGGGCTTTTTGAGACCCGGTCGCTTAATTTCAAGAACGTCATTATCCTGGATGTCAACGAATCGGCTTTGCCTAACCTCAAGATCTACGAACCTTTGATCCCCCGGGAAGTGATGTTGAGCCTGGGTTTAAATCGTCTGGAAAAAGAGGAAGAGATCCAGCGCTATCAATTTGACCGCCTGATCTCTCATGCTGAAAATGTTTTTTTGCTTTTTGAAGAAGGCCGGGATAAAGAAAGAAGCCGTTTCATCGAAGACCTGGTTTGGAAAAAACAAAAAGAAAAAAATCAGCTTGAAATCATTCCGATCGCCCGGCCCGGTTTTAAGTTGGAAGTGTTTTCAAAAAAATCCGAAGTTAAAAAGAACAGCCGAATGATCGAATATCTAAAAAAGCTCGATTATTCAGCCACCAGTATCAATACTTATCTGAAATGCCCCATGCGTTTTTATTACAGGTATGTCCTGAACCTTGAAGAAAAATTTGATCTTTTGGTCGAACCGCAAGGGAGAGAGGTTGGCAATTTCATTCACGCTTTGCTGGAAGAGGCTTTTAATAAATTCATTTTTAAAAAGCCTGATATCAGCCGGGATTTTAAGAAATATTTCTTCACGCTTTTTGAGCAAAGGTTTGAGGAAAGTTTCCAGAGAACCATGAAGTCCGATTCATTCCTTTTAAAGGAAATAATCCAGTTCAGGCTGGAGCGTTTCCTGAATGAAGAAGAAATAAGGGATGTCTTGGAGATTTTGATGCTCGAAGCTAAGTTTAAAGAAAAAATCGTCTTAAAGGATAAAGAATTTAACTTTGTTTTTAAAGTCGACCGGGTCGACCGGCTGGCTGATCAATCGCTTTTGATCATCGATTACAAAACCGGAGGTTCTGAGCTAAAGCCTAAGCCGATAGAAAAGATCCGGGAATACGGCTTCCAGCGGGGTATTTTGAAAAACACGGTGGGTTCCTTTCAAATGCCGCTTTATTTATATTTCCTGCGCCGAAGGCAAAGCGAGCCGGTTTCGATCAATGCCGCTCTTTACAACCTGCGTTTAAGCCAGATCGAGTATTTTCTTAAACCCAAGGATTTCGCTTCTATTAAAGAGATCGAAGAAGTTTTTATCCAGGCTTTTAGCGCTATGCTTTTTGAGATCGTCAATCCGCAAATCAATTTTGTTTGTGATGATCAGGATTCGCGCTACTGCCAGAAATGCCCGTTTTTCTACTTATGCCGTTAAGTTGTTTTTTAACCACAAATTGTGTAGAAATACTACTCTTTTAGAGTTGGTTATCTTAAGCCGGGAACTGGCGCGTTTATAAGTTTATTGGGGATATAGGGTTAAAAAAAGCTGCTTGTCCGGGCAACTTGGTATGAATTATGCTGCTATTGCTTATGGATAGGTCTGACTTTTTTCAAAAGGGAAAGGAAAACTATGGCTAATACTTATTGCGGCCCTGAACGCAGGCAGAGTAAAAGAGAGCGTATGAATTGCACGGTTATCTATCGGGTTAACCAGCCTTTGGATACTCGCTTTTCGCTTCACGGCCTGGACATCCACGCGAAAATGGTAGATATCAGCCAGAATGGTATGGCGATGGTTACGGACCACGACATCCCCATATTTACAGTTTTATCAATGAGATTTACTTTGCTTAAAGTCAAAGATGAATTGATAAAATTTTCCGCTCCGATGGAAATTACCGGAGAAGTAAGGTCAAATACTCTTTTAACCGATAGCCAGCGCCGCCTGGGCATATATTTCACCAAAATGAGAAAAGTGAATTTAAGTTAGACTGAAAAAACAAAGATTTTTTTTGCCTTAAAACGATTCTCTGCTATAATAATTCCATTCCCACCAGCCAAATTATAAAAGGTTGGTTTATGTCTAATGCATTTCGCAGGGCTTACGTGCGTTTTCCAGTGGAAAGTTCAGCGGAGATCTCCACTCTCAAAGCCCGGGGAATTTCAACAATTTTAACTGATGTGTCTGCTGGCGGCGCTGCTTTAGTCACGAATATCCCTTTTGATGACAAGGAAAAAGTGGAAATTCTGATTAAATCCAGTATTTTGTTCAAGGAAGCTTTAAAGAAAAAAGCCAAAGTGGCCTGGTGTAAAAAACTTGGGTTTGATCTATGGCAAGTGGGTTTGGATTTCGGTGTTGATAACCTGATAAATTTTTCTTAAATTTTTCCTTTCTAACCCGCCCAATATCAATTCTTTAGGTATAAATCGATTAAATAGAAATTTGCTTAATTTTATCTTGCTAAAATTGGCAAAAAATAGTAAAATATTACTCTACTTTTAGGGCCCATAGCTCAATGGTAGAGCAGGAGACTCATAATCTCTTGGTTCGGGGTTCGAAACCCTGTGGGCCCAAGTTAGTTTGAAATTTTGGGCGATTGGCTCAGTTGGTTAGAGCGCCACATTCACATTGTGGATGTCATAGGTTCGAGTCCTATATCGCCCATTTAATTTTATAATTTTTGGCTTTCAGGCCAAAGGAAGGGGGAAATTTGCCGACGGTAAATCTCAAGTCGCAGTTAAACATTCTTCTGCAATTACAATCTATTGATTCTCAGATATACGGATTGAACGAGCAAAAAATCAGCCGGCCTAAAGAGATCGAGATATTAAAAGCTGCTTTTGAGGAAAAGAAAAAGCGCCTGGCGGATCTGGAAAAAGTCTCTCTGGAACAGCAAAAAGCCAAGAAAGACGCGGAGATGGAATTAGCTTCGAAAGAAGAAGGAACCAAAAAATTGCAGGGGCAGCTTTACAGCCTTAAAACTAACAAAGAATACAATACTATGCTCAAGCAGATCGAGGATAGCAAAGCCGATGCCTCAAGGGTCGAAGATAAGATCCTGGAGGTTATGGATAAGGTTGAAAACCTTCGCAAGGATATCGAAGCCGAAAAAAACCGTTTGAGCCAGGAGGAAAAGGTTTTTAATGAAGCTAAGAAAAAAGTCGATGACCAACTTAAAGAAATTGAAGAAAAGCTCACTCAGCTCGACGCCATGAGAGCCCGGGTTATTCCTGAGATCGACAAGTATATTTTCAGCCAGTATGAACGGATATTGGCCAATCGCGAAGCTCTGGCTATAGTGGAAGTTAAAAACAATATTTGCATGGGCTGTAATATGTTAGTCCCGGCTCAGGTGATCAATCTTATAAAAATGTATGAAAGTATTGTCACCTGCGAGGTTTGCAATCGGATGCTTTTTATAAATGAAGAACAAGCTTGAGCTTTTTATTGACGGCGCCTGCCAGGGAAATCCCGGCCCCAGCGGAGTGGGAGTGGTAATTCGCTGTAACGGGAAAATCGTAAAAGAGGTCAGCCGCTATATCGGCAATGCTACCAATAATATCGCCGAATATACTGCTTTGATTTTTGGACTTCAGGAAAGCCTTCTTTTGCGGGCAGAGAGTATCAAAGTCAATACCGATAGCCAGCTAATGTATCGCCAATTGATCAAGGTTTATAAAGTCAAACACCCTAATATTATCGGGCTTTATAATCAAGCACTACATCTGGTTGGAGGTTTTAAGGAATTTTCCATAAGCCATATCCCCAGGGAGCTTAACGCTCAGGCGGATAAGTTAGCTACAAAAGCGATCAAGGAAAATTTTAAAGATAAATCTTGAGATAGGTAGAAAGCGGCCGCGCGCCCGCTTGAAGCGGGCGGGAGGAAAGTCCGGGCTCCGGAGGGCAGCGTAGCGGGTAACACCCGACCAGCCGGTGAAAATCGGCGAGGATAAGAGCCACAGAGACGAGTCCGTCGCAAGACGGGGTGAAACGAGGCAATCTCTACGCGGAGCAAAGCCGAATAGGAAACGAGGGGCTGCCCGTCCCGTTATAAGTTTCGGGTTGGCTGCTGGATCTTCTAAGGGAACTTAGAAGGCTAGACAAATGACCGCATAAAGAGTTTTTACTTTTTATCAACAGAACCCGGCTTACTCTGCCTATCTCAAATTTTTAGGCTGCAAGTCACAGGACGCATATCACATAACACTCAAGGAGGAATAAGAAATGTCAGGACACTCTAAATGGAAGACGAATAAAGGCAAAAAGGCGATCGCCGACTCGAAAAAGGGCGCTGCCTACACCAAGATCATCAAGGAGATCACTTTAGCCGCGCGGGAGGGCGGAGGAAACCCGGATACCAACTCGAAACTGCGCAACATGATGCTCCGGGCCAAAGAGTTGAATATGCCTTCAGATAACGTCAAGATGGCAATCAAGCGCGGCACCGGTGAGATCCCGGGGATCATTTATGAAGCCGTGAATTACGAAGGGTACGGCCCGGGCGGGGTGGCGGTGCTCATCGAAGCGATCACTGATAACAAGAACCGCACTACCGCTGAGATCCGCAACATTATGAACAAAAAAAACGGCAGCCTGGGCGGCTCGGTGGCCTGGATGTTCACCACCAAGGGGCTGATCAACATTACTAAATCCATTATAGGCGAGGATGAGCTGATGTCGCTGGTGCTTGAAGCGGGCGCGGAAGACCTCAAAGCCGAAGGGGACACTTACGAAGTCTATTCCAAACCCCAGGACCAGGAAAAAGTAAAAGCTGCTCTTGTGGCTAAGAACATTAAATGGGAAGAAGCTGAGACGACCATGATCCCGTCTTCTACCATCAAACTCAACGTCCAGGACGCCAAATCGATTTTGTCTTTGGTTGAATCCCTGGAAGAGCATGATGATGTCCAGGCGGTTTACTGTAATTTCGAGATCCCCGACGAGATCATGGACCAGATTTCCGCCGAACAAGAATGAGGATCATCGGGATCGACCCGGCTTTAAAAATAACCGGGTTCGGCATTATTGACGATAACCAAGGCAAGCTCTCGCTGGTCCAGGCCGGGACGATCATCACCTCAACAGAAGACAAAATGGCTCTTCGTTTAAGCCGGATATTCGACGCTCTGAACAGCTTGTTTGCGGAGTTTAAACCCCAGGTTATGGTCTTGGAAAAGATTTATTCGCATTCCAGGCATCCGGCAACTTCATTTATTCTGGGGCAGGCTCGGGGGGTAATTTGCCTGGCCGCAGAGAAATCCAAGCTTAAGCTGGTAGAATATTCAGCCACTCATGTCAAGAAATCTGTTGTGGGCAGGGGGATGGCTTCAAAAGAGCAGGTGCAAAGCATGGTGGCAGCGCTTCTGGGGATTAAGACTTTGCCTAAATACAAAGATGTCACTGACGCTCTGGCTATGGCTATTTCTTACAGCTATTTTTCCAAAGCCAATAAATTTAACTCGTTTTTAAAATGATCGCACGCATTTCCGGCAAGATTACAGGAAGAGGGGAAAATTCCCTGCTGGTTTACTCTAACGGGTTGACCTATGAGGTTTTTTTGCCGGTTATGGTCATGCAAAAGCTTGAAGAAAACCTTGAGGGAAAGGATAACCAGATAGACCTGATCACCTATCATTATCTGCAGTCTGATCCCTCGCGGAGCATTCCGGTTTTGATCGGTTTTCTAAACGAGGTGGAAAAAGAATTTTTCCAGAGTTTTATTACCGTTTCCGGAATAGGCCCCAAGGCGGCATTGCGGGCTTTAAATAAACCGATATCTCAGATCGCCCAGGCTATAGACGAAGGTGATATTGTTTTTCTGAAATCCCTTCCCGGCATCGGGGCTCAGAGGGCCAAAGAGATAGTAGCTAAACTACAGAATAAAGTCGGAAAATTCGGGCTGATAAAAGACGACCGCGCTCCCAGGGTAAGCCCGGTAAAAAACGACTCCCAGCTTGAAGTCCAGGCGGTTCTCATGCAGTTAGGCTATAAAAAATCGGAAGCAGAAATCATGGTCAAGAATGCTTTGGAGCACGCCGGCAACAGCATAAATTCGACGGAAGAATTATTGAACGAGGTGTACAAACAAAAAAAAGTAAAGGCCTAATAATGGAAGAAAATACTTCTGATCTTGAGAATCAAGTCCCTTTGCTTGAAGAAACAAAACCTAAGGCCAATAAAGAGGAAGACAATATCAAAGCTGTGGTCGAGGCTTTATTGTTTTCCAGCGATAAGCCTTTAATGATCGAGCAGATCAAAAAGGTTTTGGATAACCTCGATGCCGGCCAGATCCGCAAGACCCTGGAAAACCTGATCAAAGACTATGAACAATCTAACCGGGGCATGCGCATCTATGAGGTTGCCGGCGGCTTTCAGATGATCTCGGCCACGCATTTTTCCTCATTTTTGAGGAAATTATACAAAGGCCCTCAGAATTCCGAAAAACTTTCCCGTCCGGCTCTGGAGACCTTGGCGATCATCGCTTATAAGCAGCCACTCTCAAAAATGGAGATCGAGAGCTTGCGCAAGGTCAATGCCGACGGAGTTGTTTCGACCCTGGAAGAAAAAAGCTTGATCCGGGTCACCGGAAGAAGGAAAACTCCCGGCCGGCCCAAGGTCTACGGCACCACCAGGCAATTTTTGGAATATTTCGGGTTGAAATCTCTGGAAGAATTACCTAAGATCGCCAATTTTCCTTTACCCGCGGAAAAACAGGATGAGTTAATCGAAAAAACCGAAGAAGCTCTGCCAAAACCGGAAGAAAAAAATGAATCTAATCAAACTGCGCCAGCAAATTGATTCCCTCGATAAAAACATAGTCGAACTTTTAAACAAAAGGGCTAAAATCACTCTGGATGTCGGCTTTGCCAAAAAAAGCCAGGGTAAGAGTATTTATTGCCCTGACCGGGAAAGGGAGATATTAAGAAGGATCGCTCTGCTAAGCCGCGGGCCGATAAAGCCTGAGGCGCTAGAGGCTATTTACCGGGAGATCATGTCTTCCAGCCTTTCCCTGGAAAAAGAGCTTAAGATCGCTTTCCTGGGGCCGATCGCCACCTTCACCCATCAGGCGGCATTAAAAAGATTCGGTTCACAGGTCGGATATCTTTCCTGCGATTCTATCGCCGATGTGTTTACTCAGGTGGAGAAGGAAAATGCCGATTACGGGGTAGTGCCTATCGAGAACTCGATCGAGGGGGCGGTGAATCATACCCTGGACATGTTCATGGATTCCGATCTGAAGATCTGCGCCCAGGTTATTTTGAACATTTCGCATAACCTTCTCTCGAACGGGCCTTTAGCTAAAATAAAAAAGGTATATTCCAATCCCATGGTTTTCGGCCAGTGCCGGATCTGGCTGCAAAAGAATCTGGCCAATGCCCAGCTGATCGAAGTCCCCAGCACAACCAGGGCTTCTCAGATCGCGGCCAAAGAAAAGAACAGCGCGGCTATTGCTTCGGTCCTGGCGGCTAAGATCTACCATTTAAACATATCCGCCCGGGGGATAGAAGATTCCCCGCATAATATCACCCGCTTCTTTGTCATCGGCAAGACCGAAGTCCCCGCTACCGGAAAAGATAAAACCTCTTTAATGTTTTCGATCCTGGACAAAGTAGGGGCGCTGCACGAAATGCTGGCGTCATTCCGGAAATACGGGGTAAATTTAAGCAAGATAGAATCCCGCCCTTCGAAAAGAAAGGCCTGGGATTATTATTTCTTTGTCGACCTGGTTGGCCATCAAGACGAGCAGAAAGTAAAAAAAGCCTTAACTGAGCTGGAAAATAAATGTAAATTTTTAAAAATACTGGGGTCTTATCCGGTAGGAGAATAGAGGGAGAGTTTAAAATGACTTTAGTCAGGAAGAACATCCGGGAATTATCTCCGTATATCGCGGGAAAACCGATTGAAGAAACAAAAAGAGAATTTAATTTAAAAGAGGTGATTAAATTAGCTTCCAACGAGAATCCATTTGGCGCTTCTCCTAAAGCTGTGGCCGCGATCAAAAAAGCGGCTTCCGGGGTTAACCGTTATCCGGATTCCAACAATTTTTACTTAAAGAGAAAACTAGCCTCGGTTTTTAAACTCGAACCGGAAAATTTCGTCCTGGGCAACGGCTCGGATGAACTTATCGATATTGTCATCAAAACTTTTGTCAACGAAGATGAGGCTATTCTGACTTCCCGGCAAACATTCCTGGAATATGAGATAATCTCCAAGGTGAACAACCGCAAGGTGGTCACTTTGCCGCTTAAAGGTTTTAAATTTGACCTGGAGGCAATAAAGAAAAAGATCAATTCCAAAACAAAACTGGTATTTATCGCTAATCCCAATAATCCCACCGGCACTTATGTCAATAAGCCGGAACTGGAGAAATTCCTTAAGGGGCTGCCTAAAAACGTTATCGTTGTTTTAGACGAGGCTTACGATACTTTTATCGACGTTAAAGATTATCCCCGGGGGGTGGATTATATCAAGAAAGACAATCTTATTGTCCTGCAAACTTTTTCCAAAGCCTACGGTCTTTCCGGATTGCGCATAGGCTGCGCGATCTGCGCTAAACATCTTTCTTCTTTTATGGAGAAAACCCGCCAGCCGTTCAATGTCAATCTTTTGGCCCAGGCCGGAGCGCTGGCTGCTTTGGATGATAAACAATTTTTAAAAAAGACCCGGGATCTTACGCTGAAGGGGAAGAAATATCTTTATCAGGCTTTTCGTAAAATGGGTTTGCCCTATGTCAGATCAGCTGCGAATTTTATCCTTCTGGATGTAAAACAAGACTGTCAGGTTGTATTTAAAGACTTGCTCAAGCTAGGGATTATTGTCCGGGATATGAAACAGTATGGCCTGGATAATTTTGTCCGCGTTACTATAGGCATGCCTGCGGAGAATGCTAAATTCATCAAGGCCCTTAAAATCGTTTTATTTAAAAAGAGGTAGAAGATGATTATTGTCTTAAGACGAGACGCTACACAGGCACAGATAGACCATATAGTAGATAAAGTGCAAAAGCTGGGCTTGACTGCGCACCTTTCTCAAGGGACTGAGCGCACCATTATCGGGGTGATTGGCCCGGAAGATGTGCTGCAGGTTACTCCTCTGGAAGTATTCCCCGGGGTAGAAAAAGTCATGCCGGTTTTAGCGCCCTATAAACTGGTTTCCCGGGAGTTCAAACCCGAGGATTCGCTTATAGATGTTGGTAAAGGCCTAAAGATCGGCGGCAAAAAGATCATGGTCATGGCCGGGCCTTGCGCCGTGGAAAATATCGATATCCTTTACGAAATAGCCAAAGAAGTAAAAAAAGCCGGAGCACTGATTTTACGCGGCGGGGCCTTTAAGCCCCGAACTTCTCCTTACAGCTTTCAGGGAATGGGTGAAGAGGGGTTAAAAATGCTCTCTAAAGTCGGCAACGAACTGGGCTTAGTGACAGTCAGCGAAGTTATGGACCCGCGCGATGTGGAGCTGGTAGCCAGGTACGTGGATATTTTACAGATCGGGGCCAGGAACATGCAGAATTTTAATCTGCTTAAAGAAGTCGGCCAGACCAAGAAGCCGGTCCTCTTGAAAAGAGGGCTGTCTTCCACTATCAAGGAATTACTGATGTCCGCGGAATACATTGCTTCCGGCGGTAATCTCAATGTCTTGCTTTGCGAGCGGGGGATCAGGACTTTTGAAGACTATACCCGCAATACTCTGGATATCAGCGCTGTTCCCGCGGTTAAACAACTATCTCATCTTCCCATGATCGTTGATCCCAGCCACGCGGCAGGCAAGTGGGGGCTGGTAAACGCTTTATCCAAAGCCGCGGTGGCCGCGGGCGCGGACGGTTTGATCATCGAAGTCCACAGCCGGCCGGAAGAAGCTTATTCCGACGGAGCTCAGTCGCTTTTACCCTCGAATTTCTCGGCCCTGATGAACGATCTCAAACTCATAGCCAAGGCCATAGGCAGGGAAATCTGATGAGAATGTTCAATAAAGTAGCGATAGTAGGAACCGGCTTGATCGGCGGCTCAATTGCCCTGGCAATGAAAAAGAAACGGCTTTGCGGCCAGGTTATCGGAATAAGCCTGCATAAAAAAAGCTTGCTTTTAGCTAAACGTTTGGGGGCCGTGGACGTGGCTTCGCTTTCTTTTGAAGCGATCAAGGATGCGGATCTGGTTGTTTTGGCCATGCCGGTAAGCAAGATCCTTAGCCTGGCCCCGGAGATATCTTGCTTGATCAAAAAAGATTGCTTGGTTTTTGACGTGGGCAGCAGCAAAGCCAATATCGCGCGGAAATTATCCCGATTGTTTTGCTGCTTTGTAGGTGCTCATCCCCTGGCTGGATCAGAAAAACGGGGAATAAACTTTGCCCGGCCGGACCTGTTTTTAAATTCTTTATGCATCCTTACCCCTTTAAAAAATACCTCGAAGCCCGCTCTTTTTAGTGTGAAAAAATTATGGAACATCCTGGGGGCTAAAACACTGGTTATGAGCCCGGAGAACCACGACCAAATCCTGGGATTTATCAGCCATTTGCCCCATATAGCGGCATTTTCGCTGATCAATTCCATCCCCGCTGAATTTCTCAAGTTTTCCACCGCCAGCCTTAAAGAGTCCACCCGAATAGCTTCATCTGACCCTGGCCTCTGGGCGGACATAATCCTGGATAACCGGCAAAATTCCTTAAAGGCGATCTCTAAAATGCAGGCTAACCTGCAACAAATAGAAGCATCCTTAAAAGACAAGAATAAGCTTGAATTGGTTCGGTTCTTCAAAACAGCAAAAATTAAAAGGGATACTTTAAAATGATCATTGCTGTCGACGGCCCCGCCGGTGCGGGAAAAAGCACTGTAGCTAAGTTATTGGCTAAAAAACTGGCCTTTATGTATATCGATACCGGGGCGATGTACCGCGCTTTGACCTTAAAAGCCCTGGAAAATGATATTAAGATCAAAGACTCTAAAGCGGTTATTGCTTTGGCTAAAACAACCAGGATAGAATTGATCCCGACAACCGAAGGCCCGGTTAAAGTTTTGTTGGACGATGTAGACGTGTCTTTAGCCATCCGAAATCCGTCGGTCACAAAATCTGTTTCGGATGTGGCTAAGATCCCGGGGGTCAGGAAGATCATGGTTGTTTTGCAGAAAAAATTAGGAGAGTCAAAAGATTGTGTGCTTGACGGAAGGGATATCGGCACCGTTGTCTTCCCTAAGGCTGAAAAAAAGTTTTTCATCGACGCTGATTTTCAGGAAAGAATTAATCGCCGGTATAAGGACCTTATAAATTTAAAGATAGAGGGGGTGTCAAGGCAGGAGGTGGCTAAAGATTTAAAAAACCGCGACACCATTGATTCCACCCGAAAAGTCGCTCCGCTTAAAAAAGCGCAGGACGCGGTCTATCTGGACACCACTGATTTTACTATTGAGCAGGTGGTAGAAAAAATGCTCAGCTGTGTCATCCGCTAACTAGCCAAGGAAAATGGATAAATCTTTAATCCGCAATTTTTCGATCATTGCCCACATCGACCACGGCAAATCCACCCTAGCTGACCGGATCCTGGAGATCACCGGCGCTTTGGACCGCAGGCATATTAAAGACCAAGTGCTCGATGATATGGATCTGGAAAGAGAGCGCGGGATCACTATCAAGGCCTCGACCGTGCGTATCGATTTTCTTTCCCAGGACGGCGCAACGTATATCTTGAATCTCATTGACACCCCCGGCCATGTGGATTTTACTTACGAAGTTTCCAAATCCCTGGCAGCTTGTGAAGGCGCGATCCTGGTCATTGACGCCGCCCAGGGGATCGAAGCCCAGACCGTGGCTAATTATTATCTGGCCCTGGAAAATAATCTGGAGATCATTCCGGTCATCAACAAGATCGATCTGCCCAGCATTGACCTGCCTAAGACTTCCGCCCAGATCTGCTCTGTGCTGGGTTTCAGGGACGAAGACATAATTTTAGCTTCGGCAAAAGAAGGTAAGGGAGTCAAAGATATCCTGGAAAGGATCATTAAAGTTATACCTCCGCCGCCGGGAAACTCAGACAACCCTTTAAAAGCCCTGATCTTCGACTGCCGTTTCGATGTTTACAAAGGAGTAGTGGTTTACGTCAGGATCATGGACGGAAAACTCAATGCCGGCTCCCAGATAAAATTGATGAATTCCAATGTTGTTTATAAAGTTGAAGAGCTGGGGGTTTTCAAAAACCTTAAATACGCGGCTGTTGATTCCTTATCCTGCGGAGAAGTCGGGTATCTCACCGCGAATATCCGCTCCCCGCGCGAGATCGTCATCGGTGATACTTTGACCGATATAAAAAACCCCTGCGCTGTAGCGCTTCCCGGATACAAAAAGATCAAGCCTTTGGTTTTTTGCGGGATCTACCCGGTCAATCCCGGTGATTTTCCTGATTTGCGCGACGCGATGGACAAACTCAGGCTTTCCGACGCTTCATTTGTTTTTGAACCGGAGAATTCCCAGTCTTTCGGCACGGGGTTCCGCTGCGGTTTTCTGGGCTTATTGCACATGGAGATCGTCCAGGAGCGGCTGGAAAGAGAATACAATCTTAATCTGATCCTTACTGTCCCCAATGTCGTTTACCGGGTCAAGACCAACGCCGGAGAAACAATTGACATTGACACTCCGGCCAAACTTCCTGAGCCGTCACAGATAAGCGAAGCTTTTGAGCCGTATGTGAATTTGATGATCATTATTCCCGTGGATACGATCGAGTCGGTCTGTGAGATGATTAAATCCCGCCGGGGCACTTTTGTTTCGCGGGAACACCTGGGAGAAGAGAGGATAAAGCTTCAATTTGAAATACCGCTTTCGGAGATCATCGTTGATTTTTACGACCGGTTGAAATCCCTGACCCGCGGTTACGGCTCTCTTGATTACGAGTTCAAGGATTATTATCCCACCAGGCTGGTCAAGCTGGATATAATGTTTAACGGATTGGTCTGCGACGCTTTTTCTTTGATTATGCCTAAGGAAAAATCCGTGCATAAAGCCCACGCTCTAGTCGACAAACTGAGGGAATTGATCCCCCGCCAGTTATTCGAAGTCGTGATCCAGGCGACGATCGGTTCGCAGATACTGGCTTCCGGCAAAGTCAGGTCTCTGGGAAAACATGTTACCAGTAAATGTTCAGGCGGCGATATTACCCGTAAGCGCAAGCTTTGGGAGCACCAAAAAAAATCCAAACAAAGGCTCAAGCAGTTCGGCAAAGTCGAGATTCCCCAGGAAGCGTTCCTGGAGGTTCTCAAAATCCAATAAACTTAAAAATCGAAAGGGGCTATGGTTAAAAAGAAATCAGTTTTCTGGGAGTGGGTTGAATCGATATTGATCGCTTTTGTCCTGGCAATGGTCATCCGGACTTTTGTGATCCAGGCTTTTAAAATACCGACGGGTTCGATGCGCATGACTCTGATCGAAGGCGACGCCATTTTAGTCAATAAGTTCATTTACGGCGCAAAAATCCCTTTTACCGACCTCAGATTACCGGCGCTGCGCCAGCCTAAAAGGGGAGATGTCGTAGTTTTTATTTTTCCTCAAGACCCCAAAAAAGATTTTATCAAAAGGCTGGTCGGTGTTGAAGGCGATGCGGTCGAGATCATCAACGGTACGATCTATGTCAATGATAAACCGGTAATTGAGCCGGGTTTTAACGGGAATTATTATTGGAACCGGGGCGATTTCGGCCAAGCCGGTAAAAAGATCGTCGTTCCTAAAGGCAACTTTTTTGTCCTGGGAGATAATTCCGGCTCCAGCCAGGACTCACGGTACTGGGGATTTGTCCCTAAAAATAACCTGCTCGGGAAAGCTATATTGATCTACTGGCCGCTTTACAGGATAAGGCTGATAAAATGAACTTCGCCAATAAAATATCCACATTCAGGATTTTAAGCGTCCCTTTCTTTATTGCCAGCCTGGTTTATTATTCCCCGGAGAAATCTTTCCTAAGATTAGTGGCTTTGGTGATTTTTGTCCTGGCAATGGCCTCTGACGCGGTTGATGGCTATATTGCCAGGAAATCAAAACAGCAGTCTCCCGCGGGGCTGATCCTTGACCCTCTCGGGGATAAACTGCTGTTGATGAGCTCGTTTATCTGCCTTTATTTCGTACCTTTTCAGGTCAAATTCCCGCTTTTTGTCATTTTGATCGTTGTCAGCCGGGACCTGATCATTTTTATAGGTGCCACGGTCATTTTCATGGTCAAACAAAAGATCAATATCGTGCCGACAAAATGGGGCAAATTGACCACTACTTTTCAAATGATCTCAGTACTTACTGTGCTTCTGCAGTTGGATTTTTCTTTTGTTTTTTGGTGGCTGGCGGTAATTTTTACGGTTATTTCCGGGATCGATTATATTATGAGAGGGTTTAAAATTTTGTATGCTCTGGATAATAGCAGGAATAATCACTAGTTATTTGATCGGTTCCATCCCCACGGCCTTTATTTTCGGAAAATTGCTCAAAAAGATAGATATCCGGAAATTCGGCTCAGGCAATATCGGGGCCACTAACGCGCTTAGGGTCCTGGGGAAAAAAGTGGGGATATCGGTTTTGGCTTTAGATATCCTCAAGGGAATTATCCCGATTTTTCTGGTACAAATCGCAGGCTTGCCAATAAATATTTCTTGGGATCTTTTCCGGATCTTGATCGGGATAAGTTGTATATGCGGCCATAACTGGACGATATTCTTGAATTTTAAAGGCGGCAAAGGTATAGCTACTACTTTGGGCGTACTAATTGGGTTAGCCTGGCAAACTCCGGGTTTAGGCGGGATTCTTTTGCTTCTGGTTTTGATCTGGATCTTAATTTTTCTGCTTTCCAGGATGGTTTCTTTAGCTTCGATTATCAGTGGTTTGTTCTTACCCCTATTAGTTGTAGTTTTTAGGCAATCTCCGGCAATTATTTATGCCAGCATAATTTTAGCGCTTTTTGTCCTAATTCGCCATAAATCTAATATTAGCCGTTTGTTACATGGCCAGGAAACCCGGCTAAATTTTAGCAAAAAAACCTGATTTTTTTCAATTTTTCCTCCAGAAAACGCTTTCAGATTTCTAATCTATTTACTTGAAAACAGTTAAATATAAGGTTATACTTATTATGGAAAACTTTTTTTTTAACCTAATTTATAAGATGTTTAACAAAGCCCTTAATAATACAACCTTTTGGCTTTAAAGCTGATAAGAAAAGGCACCAGGTTATGGAGCATTAGATTTCTCTAAATTAGACTAGGAGTCCCCACCAGTCAAACCCGATTTCGGGTTAATGGAAGGTAATGGGGATAAGCCGGGTCGTTTTTTGGAGGAATCCATCAAGCGGCCCGGCGCCTTTAAATGAGGAAAAAATGCGCGATCTATTGTTTCGAAATCTGACTTCTCTTGACCATAGAAAAAAGATCCTGGCTAGTTCTGAGATATTTGATAAATCCGGGATCAGGACTGTGGTCAGAAGGCATTTTGTCTACATCGTCAAAGAGGTGGCTGCGGATGTGAAGATCCAGAAGCAGCCGTCATATCTTTTTGTGCTTAAAGAAAGAAAAACCGCGCAACGAATAGAGAAGTTTTTCTGCCGGATGAAAGGTTCAATTTACGCCATTTCCAACCAAAAGGTTTATTGTATTACTTTTATGCATTCCTTAAAGATTTGCCTAAGTGCAATACCTGAAGATTTGATGAAATATACTTGACTTTAGGGTAGATATAAGGTATACTTATCATATTAATAAGTAGTTTATAAAAGTTATTTTTATTCCGGTTTTCCTGGTTTATGGAGGTGAATCAGGAAAATTACCACGGAATATTTTTAACCGGATAGACTCAAAAAGGGTCGATTCGGTTATTTTTTTTTATATGCTCCTTAAAGAATTTGAATTGACTTTAAAGGTAAAAAGAGATAAAATATCACCTTAAAATTGGAAAAAAGATGAGAAAAATTTATGCATTTATAATATTGTTTTTTTTGATCTTCCCGGGATTTGCCCGGGCGGAATTCTCTCTTTCTGTGCGGCCTTATGAGGGCGGGTATGATCTTAATTTCGGCAAAGTAGGACGTGCGGCTTTGGGAGTAAATCAGGAGTTAAGCGTAAACATCCGCTCTGATATCGGAAAACAATACCGCTTGATCCAGAATTTTTTTGAGCCATTGACCAATTCCCAAGGCGATACCATTCCTTTGCAGGGAACCTGTTTTCTCTATGCCTTAAGGGGCAGCGCTAAATTCGGGACTTTTTCTGTGGAACAAGAGACTCCGGCAAGTTTTGCCAGAACCATAATTTATACTTCGAACGCTACCGGACTTTCCGATTCATTTACTCTGGTTTATAGCTTAAGGGGGCCTTTTGCGGTCCCTTCAGGATCGTACCGGGGAAGAGTAAGTTTTTCTCTTGAGGCGATCGATTCCAACCAGCCGGCGCAGACGGCTTCAATGAATATTTTCTGCGAAGTCGAGTCTGCGGCTTATATTGAGATAAAAACCCCTGATGGCTCCAAGTCGATGCGATTAAATTCCAAAAGCCCGGAATTCGGATCTTCTCCAGTAGCTTTTAATATTTCCAGCGGCTTAGGCCGGCAATACAGAATCATTCAGTCAATCCGGGAGCCTTTGCGCTCTAACGATGGATTTGAACTTGCTCAAAACGCAGTAGTTTTTCAGATGGAAGAAATCAAAAAGGGCAGCGGCCCAACCCAGCCAACAGCTATAACTTTGAAGCCGGAAACGATATATCAATCGGATACCAGCGGCCGGCCGGATAATTTTATTGAAAATTTCAGATTAAGTGATTTGAGCGGCTGTAAAGCCGGGACCTATAAGACCGGTGTTACTTATTTTCTGGAAGATGGCGCAGGGCAGGCGGCCAAACGCTTAGATACCTATTTGCTGGAAATTGAAATCGCGAAGGAATTCGATCTAGAATTAAAAACCGAATCGGAAGGAGGGGTAATTTTATTTAAAGGCCTGGGGCCGAATCAGCCGCCGAGGACTTTTGAGATCGAGGTCAGGGTTAAAACTAACATCAACAAACGCTATCAGGTCACACAGAACGTTGCTTCGGATCTGATCAACAAAGAAGGTAAAATCATACCTTCTAAATATTTTACCATCAAAACTGCGGCTCTCGAGAACACTAAAGGCGTTTTAAAATGTTTGCAGAGCGTTGAAGTCAAGCGCGGAGACACGGTTTTGTTTGTTTCGGATAAATCCGGTTCAGCGGACAGTTTCAAGACGATTTACGAATTAAGTGCTTCAGAAGGGGTGTTGGCCGGAGATTATTCAGCTTCGGTAGTTTATTCATTATCGGAACTATAAACTTTAACGAGAGGAGGCGGTAAAATTGGGAAATCTGAAAAATCTTAAACTTAACCATGAAAGGAGACACGCGATGAAAAAAGCCACTTTGTTTCTTTCTGTTTTACTGGTGTCGTTGTTTGTCTGCACCAGCGCTTTTGCCAGGGTTGATAAGCCAATAACTGTTCAGGCCAGCGTTCTTGGCGCCATTAGTTTTGACCTTAAGATCTACAAGAGCATCACCGATACTACTTACAATTGGACCACTGATTACATCAACACCATGAATTTCGGAACTCTGACAAATGCAGTACCTACTGATCCGAATTCAGCCTTAACCGCCAGTTCGCATTTTCTGGCATTGGTGACTATCAGCAATAACACTAATACCGCGTATACTGTGCAATTTACCGGAAGGCCTCTTTTGCATACGGACGGAACAACTTCGCTTTCCAATGACGCCTGGACCGTGCTGGGAGGGCTGCATTTGAACACAGATGGCACAACAGCAACTGTTTATTCTACAGGAGTCAACACGACAAAAAGGTCCGCTGGACTTACTACATCTTATAATGTCTACACCTCAAATAGTACCGGGACATCTGATATTTTCCGGGTCTATTTCGCGATAACCGGCGATCCAACCAAAGCTGTTAACGCTGATGGCGCAGGCGTGATCTCCCTTATCCCTCCGACCCAGAAATCAGGCAGCTATAGTGCCGGGACTAGCGGTGTAGTTTTGACTTTGCTTCCTTAACCTTGTTAAAAGGACGGTGAAAATGAAAAAGAGAGTGGGATTGAAATTGTTTTTGGCGCTTATTGTTTTAACGGCTATGGGTGCGGGAATACTTCCGGCGGCATTTGCGGCTTCCCAGAAGATAATAAATGTCAACGCGGAAATTCCGGCGAATTCGCCGCAAATATCCGTGACGATTTTAAAGTTTACTGACGGCAATCCTGACGACAACCCCTGGACTAATTCCCAGGAAGTCGATTCTATGGATTTCGGCCAGTTCACTTACCTTCTGGCGGACAATTCTAACGCCGGCATATTCTTTAGCCCTATTGGCTTCTGCGCGGTTATCTTTGCCGAGTCTTTCGGTAAACCGTACGATATTATGAGTTCCTGTCAGGGGATCAGCAACGGCGGGTATTCTTTAAAGCCGGGGAGTTTTGGTTTGACCCCGGTTTACAGCGAGAGTGACAAGTTTATTTTTCCGGGTGGGGAAAAATTCAACGGAACCTTCCCTGGGAACGGAGCAAATCTCAGTCCGGCGGGGCCAGCTGTTGGAGACAGGCTAATTTATACCAGCGAAAACGGAGTGGCTACTCCAAGGATCTTGCAGGCTTATTACGGTTTTCCTCCCTTTAAAGCCGGCGGAGCACTTCCTTTTCCGGATTATACTCCTATTGAATTGACTCAGCCGCCCGGGCAATATTCAGGGACTGTAACTCTGACGATTTCGCTGAAATAAATAGAAGTAAGGGGTTAGCCGACAAAAATCGCTATTGATCCATAAAATCAAAAGGAGGTTTTTTTGTCTAAAAAAACTTTTATTTTTGGTTTAATTTTATTTGTTTTGAGCTTTTTCTCTTCTTTGGCCCAGGCGGTCGAAGTTGTCCGGGTGGATAAAACCAAGATCAGGGTCAGTGTTCCTGCCGGTAAGACTAAGGTCGGCACGATCAATATTGAAAATCCCTCCGAGGAGCCCAAAACGGTCCGGGTTTATCTTAATGACTGGGCTTATGTCCCGCCTTTCGACGGTTCAAAGCAGTTCGGCCCGGTTGATACCACTCAATATTCCGGATCTAATTGGATAATTTTCAGCCCCGCGGAAGTTTTACTGGGTCCTTACGGTAAAAGCAAGATCAATTACACCGTTAAAGTTCCCGAAGGAGCTCAAGGCGGCCATTACTCTTTGATGTTTTTCGAAAGTAATTTAGGCAAGTCTGACTCTGAAGGGGTCGGTGTCAATGTCGCGGTAAGAATAGCGACTTTATTCTATATCGAGGCCGAAGGCACGATCAAGAAAGAAGGGGCTCTAAATAATTTTTCAATAGAGCGGAAATCAAAAGAAGCGCTTTTAAACATTGCTCTGGACTTGAAAAACACCGGCAATCTCGATATTACCGCCAGCGGCGATTTTAATATTATCGATAAGAAAGGCATGGTCTTTGGCAGGGGAGCTTTCAATACCGTCTATACTTTCCCCGGCGATATTGCCAAACTTACGGCTTCCTGGAGCCTTCCCATCCCCAAGGGGATTTACGATCTGGTGCTGACTTTGGACCTGGGCAAAGCCCAAGAAGAGCTTAATCTGGGCAGGGGCGAGATCCTGGTCAAAGAGACTGAAATTGAGTTTGACGATAACGGCCGAGTCATCAGAGCAGGGGAGCTAAAGTAAATGTTTTTTTTAAAAACATCAGTAATACTTTGTATAACTATTTATTTTTCCTTGGGCCAGATTTTGCCCGCATTTAGTTATACCGAGATCCCGGCATATCTTTGCGAGATAGGGATTAAATATTACAATGATGGGGATTATGCTCAGGCTCTGCATGAATTTAAAAAAGTTTTGATCTTAAGCCCGGATAACAAACTGGCGCAGAAGTATATTGAATTAATAGATCAAAATCAAAATTCACCTTCTGAATCTGCGCAAAGAATTGAAATTGAGCAGTTCCCCAGGCTTCAGCCTGGAACTGCTCAATCTTTTTCCCGCCAGTCGGCTATTGATGAGGCCTTGAGCAATTTAGAAACCCCCGCCGTCCGTGCCGCGCCTGCTTTAGCCAAGTATGCAGAATTTGAAACCGCGCCAACCTCTAAAAAAATCCTAACTCCTAAAATATTGTTCCTTGGCGAGAGCTTAAAGGACATCCGCATGCCTGTTGAAATCGAAAAGGATAAAACCATTATTCTAAGCGGAGAAAATATCTCACGTTTTCTGAATACTACGCCCAACATCGTCAGGATCGAGAAGCTCAACGAAAACGAGATCGCTCTTACGGGCTACGATTACGGTTATACTTATGTTCATGTCTGGGATGCCAAAAACCGATGGACAATAGAATTTTTATGTGTACCGGCTAAACCCGAAGGATTGACTCTTGATCAGGAGTTGCGTCAAACCGAGGAAAGCGCCGGTTCTTTTAAATTACGCTATGCCCTGGATTGGTCTGCTTTAGAGACCGGAAGAGAGCTGGATCTATTAAAGCGCAGCTCTTACAGCTGGAACCACTGGCTGAGCTTAAACGGCCAGACCCCTTACGGCGATCTGGATGCCATGACCTCAATGCGTACGGTAAAAGAGACTACAGACGTGACCTATTTTACCCTGGGATTGGAAAAAGGTAAATTAGGGCCTTTTGATAATTTCTCACTGAGGAGTTTTGATTTTTCGCCCACTGTTTCTAATCTAGCATTCTCCAGCTCGAGTTTACGGGGCCTTATGCTAAACTCCCCTGCCTTTGACAAAAAGCTGGATTATACGGTCTTTTGGGGCAGGGAAGGCGGCGGAAAATACGCCGGACTTTCTCCCGGGCTTAATAAGATCCAAGATTCATTTTTAGAAGGCGTCAATTTGAACTTTACTCCCGTGGAAAAACAATTCTGGAGTGTTTCCGCCTTCCACGGATCAGGCGAAGACCGCTTAGAGACCCTTAATCCCTACGGTTATGATCTTAAATTTGTTCAGGATTTTGACCGCTGGAGGGCCGGTTATGAAATTGCCTACGATTCCCAGGAACTGTCTCATCTTTTTACCACCAGTTATTCCCAGCCAAATTTCAAATTATCATCCGAATTTAGGGATACCAGCAGGGATTTCCATACCTTGACCGGCGGCGGCTGGAGGGCGGGAGAGATCGGCGCGTTGACCAATATTTCCTTTAAACCAACAGATGAACTGGAGATCAATAGCCGGCTTGATATTTTTCAGGACCGGATATTTTCCAATCCCAAAAATAGTAACTGGCTCAACGAGGATTTTAACATCGACGCTACCTATATCTTTGACCCGCTGACCAGTTTACGGGCGGATTATTCGCTGCAAAATGAACTGGGCCGGCTCTCGCCGATCCGTTATCATAATGCCGGGGTCGGACTTTATCAAACTTTCAATTGGATCCGGCGGATAAATACCTACGTGACCCTCCGCCACCAGGACAGCATGAATTTTTCTTCGCCTAGCAATGATTTTGTAAACGATAAGCTGATATTTGGATTGCGCACCAACATTATCAGTAGTCTTTACTATTACGCCAATAAAGAATTAAACTGGCTTGATGCCAGATCCTCCGGGGTGCATTCGAACCCTAATGCTTTTGAGACCGGCTTGGATTGGAACAGGCAGATCTTTGACAGCCCTTTTTATGGTAACTTCAGAGTGACTTACAGGGACGAAGAAGATACAGTTTCCCCTTTAAGTTTTCTGGCCGGGGAAGATTATCTGGAAGCTTACGCTGAGATCGCTTACCGCCCCAAGCCGAGTTTTGAAACCTATTGTTCAGCCAGGATCAGGAATATTTGGGCTGACAATCCCAATGTCATAAGACGCGTAGACGCCAGTATTTATGCCGGTTTAAGATATACCTGGGATACCGGAGTACATTGGAATCCAGTGGGCACAATTGAAGGGGTTGCCTTTAATGATTATAATTATGACGGTTTAAGGCAGGATGATGAGCCCGTAGTTGAAGGGATCAAGGTTTTCCTGGGAAAAGATAGATCCCAGATCACGGATAACTTGGGTGAGTATAGGTTTAGTAAAGTAAGAGCGAAAAAAGCTAATATATCTTTGGATACCACCACCATACCCGCGGGTTTTGTTTTGACCACTCCGGCCAGCCAGGAAGTAGGAGTCAGCCAGGCCGGCGTAGTTGAAGTTAATTTTGGTTTAGCTTCCCGGACTGAGATCAGCGGTATAATTTTTGAAGATACGGATAATAACGGAAAATTTAACGAAAAAGATAAAGGTTTAAAGGGAGTTGAAATCGTTTTGGAAGATGGGACAAAAGCGCTGACTAATGAAGCCGGCAGATATACTTTCGGCAAAGCTAAAAAGGGAATACATACCTTAAAGCTGGATTTAAACAGCTTACCTTCAAATTACATGCCTACAATACCGATCTTAAAGGAAATAAACCTTTCGGAAGGCGCCACTTACATCCACAATATCCCCCTGCAAAAAATTTCAGACTAAAAAACAGTTTAGCGGACGTAGAAAGTTTTTACCAGGACGATATCCTCCTGGCTTTCAGAGTTTGCCTTTTTTTCTTTAGTCTCTTCTTGAACAGTAAGGGGGAGTTGTTGAAGCTGGTTTTGCTGCGGTAATCGCTTATTTTGAACTTCCAAAAGCGGAGAATTTACTCCGGGGATCGCCGGCACCGTAGCGCTGACGGATATGCTCGCGCTGTTTTCGGCAAATACCCCTTTGCCGCCGACAAACAGGAGGAGGGCGAAAAACGCTGTTATGCTCAATATCTTTTTCATTTTGCTCCTCCTGTATTTGACCTACCGTGGCTGGTGGAAAATTTATCTCCGGGCACTGACTTTACCTCCGGGCACTGACCCCTCAATGCCTACCGTGGCTGGTTGGAGTTTTCAATCTCTTTTATAACTGCCATAATCTTAACTTCTAAATCTTTTTCGGTTCTTAAATTCTCTCCGCTGATATTCAGCCCTTTAAGTATATCTATCAGCCAAGCGATCAATTTGGCCCGGGAAAGCTTGGTTCCCGAAGAGAAAAGGGCATCTTTGCCCATTTTATCCAGAAAATCCACTTCATCCCGGTCCAAAAAAGTGACTACGCGCTGGTTTTTGATGCATTTTTTAGGTTCTAGCATGGTTTCCTCCAAATAAAAAGCCCTAGCCTACACGTCGGCCTGCCGCAAGAAACTGATCTCGCGACAGGCGGCAAACATAAGCTAGGGCGGAAACTAAAAAACCCTAGTGCAAAGCTCCTAGGGTTCTAAAGGTTTTAACCTTTTCCCCTTTGGTAACGCAGCCAGCCAATGAACGGCTCTGTCGCTTTGCGCCCCAGCATTACTGCTAGTTTGCCTTTATCAGTAGGACTACCTAATTGTCAAAGTTTTCCCATTTCTAAAAGAAGTATAGCACACTTTTCACAGTTTTCAAGGGAACAATTGCAAAATTTACACTTTTTTATTTATGTTTATTCCAGGTAAATATCGATGCTTTTTACCTTGCGCTGACGGATTTCCTGGGCATAAACAAAGCTTAGAGTATCTTGGGCGATTTCGACGCTTTTTCCAACACCCCTGTTCAGGAAGATCTTTTTTACAGCAACGCCGTCTTTACCGAATGTATTCAATCTTTTAGGGTTATGATAAACAACAGGGATAGTGCTTAAGAATCTGAAACAGTAAGTCTTTTCTTTGGCCGAAAACAACCATCCCGGTAAAACGGGAGAGAATTTTAAATTCAATTCGTTCTTCTCATTAAGAAAGAACGGTTTTTTGCCGACATTCATGTGCAGCCACAACTGAAGGAATTCCACGGTCGAACCGGACAACCTGGCCACAAAGCCGTTGCCATGCAGGTTCGGGTATGGAAAGGCGCTGGAAACGATAAAAGAAGAGTTTTCCAAAATACTGCGGCCGTATGATTCGGGCTTTTGGAACGGGATCAGCACGTTTTTGAAGTCCTGGAAGAACTGATCGTAAAGCCCGTGTTCCAGGATCTCCAGCAGGTATTTATATTCCATGTGCAGCCAGACTGATTCGTTTTCCAGCCACCCGGGAGTGAAGGCTGTACAACGGCCGATCTCCTCAGGCATGCTCTTTAAAGGAGCGGTTACCTTGTACATCTTGAGTTTACGGTCGAATAAAGGAGAAAGTTTAGTCGCCTCGTATATCGAGAGAGCGCTATGGCTGTCCTTAGTCAGCCTTAAAGCGTGCATTTGGCTTTCAAGGAACAAAGGCATCCTTTTCTGAATGAACTTTTTGGGTTTTACCCAAGTATTGTCTATCAGATCATACTCCGCTACTTCGTTAATAAAGTATCCGTAATAAAGGGCTTTGTTTTCATCTTTGGCTTTTGACAGGCCATAATCGATCTTCTGGATGGCTTTATCCAGGAAGCTCAAAGCGTCGGAAGCGGAGATTTCGATTTCTTTTCCGCTTAAACCCAGCCTGGTCTTAGCGCGGTAATTCTCCTTTAAACCGCAGCTCGAATCCCAGTATAGGAAATCTTTGTCCGGGGAATTATCGCAAAGATTTTTGTTTATCAATTCCGAAAGACTTCTCAGGAATTCGCTGACTTCCTCGCTGAGCGAGATATTTTCCATCCGGCTTTTTTGGATCGCCTCTTTCATGAATATCGCCAAACGCTTAAGCTCAAAAGTTTCGCAACTGGAGGAGCCGAAAAGGGCGGGCAGGCCGTTAAGTGAATCAAACCAGTTGGGTTTATCCGCTTCCATCTCGATGCCCACTCCAAAGGGGTCAAGGGAAGAAAGCTTATTGACCATGAGGCAAAATAATTTGTTGATCAAGGCCGTCTTGTAGATATCGCCCTGGCCGTAATCAGTCCTGAGCGTATTAGGTTGAGCAGCCCTGGAAGCAATTAATTTCTTTTTCTCTTCATCCACGACGACCGAATGCAGCTGTTTGGGGAGTCCGTCAAGGAGTATATATTTTTTCTGCCTGGGTTGGACCACGTGGCTATTGTCGTAGAAAGTATAAACTTTCTTATCAAAAACTGATTCTTTGAGCTTCTCGGGAAAAATTCCCAGGAAGCTTTCCATAAGGTCCAGGTTATAATGCCAGTGATCGGTCCAGAAACCTTCCCCGTGGTCAGCTTCGGGATTATTGACCGAGAATGTCAGGACCAAAGCCAGGAAGCCATCGTGATCAAGGCTTATTTTTATTTTGTTTTCTTCCAGGAAAAGGATCAGCCTGCCGGGAGTAAAAGGTTTTTCCAGAAGCCCCATAATTTTCAAAAGATCAGCTCCGGATATTTTTCCCGAGACGGCTTTTTTGAATCCCGCGGAGTCCTTAAGGCTGAAAGTTGCTCCCATGACCACTAAAGGATTGAACCCGTCAGTCTGCAGCAGGTTCAGGAAGACGATAATATTGAAATCCTGGATCTCAGGGTTAAACCAGATATCGCATCTGCGGTTCTGGTTCATATCGCGGTAATTGCCGTTACCTTGGGAAAAATATGTCGGCTGGATCTGGAATTTATTGTAATCCCTTTCCAGGTCGCCGTGCTTGCGCGAATACAAATAGAAGACCGATTTCTGGTCCCCGGTTTTAAAAACCAGCGGGTAGCCGCCGCGCATAACGTTGTCCAAATAGGTCTGTTTGCAGTAATAGTCGAATTGCCAGGAATTGCTTTTGGTCTCAACGTCAGACTGGATGGATTCGATCAATTCACGGTTTTGCGCTTCTTTTTTCTCCAGATAACCTGGAGTGGTCAGCTTTTTGATCACCGAGGAATTAAAAAACTTTAAATTCGCGGCGTTCCCGGTTATCGAGTAAAAGGTTTTTTCTTCGCCGGGGGCAAGGCTTATATCGAGCAAAATAAAACCGCAGGGCGTTTTGCAGACAGTCTGCTGTTTAAGCGGCAATTTGAATTCTGGAGTGGACAAAAACTTACGCGGGAAAGAAAAGTCATTGATCGGACCGAAAATAAACTCCGGGTCGACAATAGGCTTGATCAACTGCGCTTTTTTACTTTTATAACAAAACCCGAGGAAAAAGTTTCCGCCCTGGATGTGCAGGACCTGCGGACGGTCAATGGGATCGACATTAACTTTGTAAAAAGGGGCGTCTTTGCCCAGGTTCTCCACCCGCATCCAGGCCTCAATGGTCCGGCAGAGTTTCTTCAAGAAAAGGTTGGCGATCCCGTAGGGGACTATCCTGGGTAGTCCGTCGAGGATCTGGATCTTTCTGGATTTTTTAGAAGTGTTTTTGATGGTCACGATCCTGACCAGGCCGGCGAAATTGTCCTGAGGGATGGGGTAATATTTGACTTTGGTCAAGAGACCCAGGGTCTTATTGGTCTCTTCCAGTTTGAGGTCATAAGAGGTCATGCTCATCTGATTGTGCAGGTCATAGGTCAGGCTGGAAAGGCCGTTGTGAAAAGGCTCGTAAAAACAATCTTTTTTGCCGTCGCATAATTTAAAGAAAGTCCTGTACCCTAATAGGGAAGTTTGCTGCCAGGCTTTATTTGCCGGCTGGAATTCCAATATGGAGTGGTCTTTGCCGTCAGTGCCGAAACAGTTAATAGCTTGGCCGCGGTTGACATAGAACACCCACATGGGAATGCCGTATTTCCCGGCAATGCCCGGGAAGAAATTAGCCAGCGGTTTGGCGTAATTATAGTTCTCAATGATAAACTCGCCCTTATCGGTAAGGTGGTACTTAACTTCTTTTTCCAGTTTCTTTTTAGCCATAGATGAATCTCCTTTTGAACTATTTTACCCTTTTTAATAAACTTGTCTATAAATATTGTAGACGTTGTACCTAAACTTCTTTGACCCAATCAGTTGTGATGTAAATACTTTTATTCAAGATAAACATTTTCAAGTTTTCCTTAAAGGTCCCTTTCTAAAATCTTTGACTTTTAGTCCAATTAGTGTTAAGATTATTCTTTAATTCTTAATATAATTCGAGGTAATTATGGCGCTTTCCCGAGAAACTTTAAAATACGTTGCAGATTTAAGCCGCATCGAGCTTACTCCGCAAGAACTGGAAAAACTGTCTTTGCAGTTGCAAACTATTCTGGGCTTTATTGACCAGTTAAGCAAAGCGGACATTGCCGGCATAGAGCCAACCAGCCATATTCTTCCGCTGAGCAATGTGTTGAGAGAAGACACTCCCCGAGAATCTCTTTCCATCGAGAAAACACTGGCTAATGCTCCGCAAAAAAAAGATAACTTCTTTGTCGTGCCTAAGGTGATCGAATAATGGAATTATACAGCTTAACCGCTCACGAACTTCTGGAAAAGCTCGGCAAAAAAGAAATATCGGTTGAGGGCTTATGTTCTTCAGTCCGTAATCGCATTGAAGATACCGACTCTAAAGTAAAAGCTTATGTTCGCCTTGCCGGATCCCCGGCTGTGGTCAATCCAAAAGCCATAAACAACGGATCGCTTTCCGGTATACCTGTTTCAATAAAAGACAATATCTGCACCGAAGGATACAATACCGAATGCTGTTCCCGGATCCTGGCGGGTTTTAAGCCTCCGTATGACGCCACAGTGATCCGAAAATTAAAAGATGCCGGAGCGATAATCCTGGAAAGTAAGACTAATATGGATGAATTCGCTTTCGGCTCCTCTACGGAAAACTCCTGTTTCGGCCCCACGCATAACCCCTGGAACCTGGATTGCGTTCCCGGAGGCTCTTCGGGAGGCTCGGCAGCCTGCGTGGCGGCTGACGAAGCGATCATAGCCATCGGTTCGGACACCGGCGGATCGATACGCCAGCCAGCGGCTTTTTGCGGGGTGGTAGGTTTAAAGCCGACTTACGGCCGGGTTTCCCGCTACGGATTGATCGCTTTTGCCTCCAGCCTTGACCAGATCGGAACATTTACCAAGGATATAGAAGACAGCTGCCTTTTAATGCAGGTTATTTCCGGGCATGACCCCATGGATGCCACTTCAGCCGACCTGAAAATCCCGGATTATACCAGATCCCTGGGCCAGGATATCAGGGGCTTGAAAATCGGCATTCCTAAAGAATATTTTATCGAAGGGATGAACCGGGAAGTAAAGACAATCGTCCAGGAGGCGATCGCCAAGCTTAAAGATCTGGGTGCGGTTATAAAAGAAGTTTCTTTGCCGCATACACAATACGCGGTGGCGGTTTATTATATCCTGGGCACAGCTGAGGCCAGTTCAAATCTTGCCCGTTTTGACGGTGTGCAGTACGGATTCCGGGCCAAAGCTTCTAAACTTATTGAGATGTACTTCAAGACCCGCGGCCAGGGTTTCGGCCAGGAAGCTAAAAGAAGGATTTTACTGGGGACGTTCGCCCTTTCCCACGGATATTATGACGCCTACTATTTAAAAGCTTTAAAAGTGCGCACTCTTATTAAGAATGATTTTGACGCGGTTTTTCAAGATTGCGATTGTATTATTACGCCCACCGCGCCTACGCCCGCGTTTAGGATCGGAGAAAAATCAGAAGAGCCATTACAGATGTATTTATCGGATATTTATACAATCTCGGCGAACTTAGCCGGGATCCCGGCTATTTCTCTGCCTTGCGGATTCGTCAAAAACGGATTGCCGGTTGGCTTACAGATCTTAACTAAACCGTTCGCGGAGGAAACTTTGTTTCAGTTAGGCCACGCCTATGAAAGATCAACTCCGTGGCATAAAATGAAACCTAAGTTATAAAAATGACCTACGAGCCCGTTATTGGATTAGAAGTCCACGTGCAGCTGAAAACCAGAACCAAGATTTTCTGCGGGTGCTTGACTGAATTCGGCGCTGCGCCAAACACCCAGGTTTGCCCGGTATGTTTGGGGTTCCCCGGAGCTTTACCGGTTTTAAACCGGCTGGCCTTGGAATATGCGATCAAAGTCGGCATTGCTCTTAATTGCACGGTCCAGGAATTTACCAAATTCGACCGCAAGCATTATTATTATCCCGATTTGCCCAAGAATTTCCAGATTTCCCAGTATGACCTGCCGATCTGTAAAAACGGATTCCTCGACGTTGAGGTAAACGGCCTTACCCGCCCGATCAAGATCCTCCGGGCTCATCTGGAGGAAGACGCGGGAAAATTGATCCACGAGGAGGACCACAGCCTGGTTGACCTCAACCGCACCGGCCAGCCTTTACTTGAGATCGTAACCGAACCGGATATTTACAGCCCGGAAGAAGCTTATGAGTACTTGACTAATTTAAAAAGTATTATTCAATACCTCGAAGTTTCGGATTGTGATATGGAAAAAGGCACTTTGCGCTGTGACGCTAACATTTCCCTGCGCCCGAAAGGGTCCGGGCAGCTGGGCACCAAGTCCGAGATAAAAAATCTTAATTCTTTTAAAGCGGTCAGAGACGCGCTTGCCTATGAGATCGAGCGCCATAACCAGATTTTGAACAACCAAGAAAAAATCATCCAGGAAACCCGGCTTTGGGACGAGAAGAAAGGCCGGACTTTCCCTATGCGCAGCAAAGAAGAAGCCAAGGATTACCGCTATTTCCCCGAGCCTGACCTGCCGCCGTTTATGATCAGTAAGGAGAAAATTGCAGAGATCAAAAAAATTATTCCCGAACTGCCGAAAGAAAAAAAACTGCGTTTTATGCGCGATTACGGCTTATCGGAATATGATGCCAGGATCCTGGTGATGACCAGGGAAAAAGCCGGCTATGCCCAGGAACGGCTGATGGCCTATCCCGAAAAAGAGAAAAAGTCCGTCGCCAATTGGATAAACGGCCCCTTAGCCGCCATTGCCGCTAAGTTGAACTGTGAGATCAACGAAATTAAAATCAGCGTTAAGGATTTTATAGACTTGATCGATTTAGTCGAAAATAAACAAGTTATTAATAATTTAACCGGCAAAGAAATTCTAGAACAAATGGCCAGGACGGGAAAATCGCCGCATAACTTAATTCAAGAGGGCAATCTTTCCCAGATTTCCGACGAGGCTAGCCTGGAAAAAGAAATCTCCGCGGTTATCCTGGCTAATCCCAAAGTCGTAGCTGATGTTTTATCCGGCAAACCGAATTCCATAATGTTTTTAGTGGGGCAGGTGATGAGACAAACCCAAGGCAAAGCCAATCCTAAAGTGGTTCAAGAAATATTAAAACGGAGGATAGTCTAAATGCGCAGAAAAATCTTTATCGTGCTGATGGCAACAATCGGGATCTTTGTAATAACCAAGTTCGCTTTATCCGGCGGGGCTGATAAAAAGAAAAACACCGATCTTTTTAAGCAAGTCGAACTTTTTTCCGACTCCGTGGCTATTATTCAATCCGATTATGTTGACGAAGTAAAACCCAAAGACCTGATCTATGGAGCTTTAAAAGGCATGCTTTCTGCGCTTGATCCCCATAGCCAGTTTATGGATCCGGATACTTACAATGAACTTAAAGTCGACACCGAAGGAAAATTCGGCGGGCTGGGGATTGAGATCACCCTTAAAGACAATCTTTTAACCGTAGTCACACCTATTGAAGATACTCCGGCCTGGAAAGCAGGCCTTAAGACTAATGACCGTATCGTTAAGATCAATAATGATTTGACTCGGGATATAACTCTGACAGACGCGGTAAAAAAACTTAGAGGAAAAGTCGGCGAGATGGTAACTATTACTGTGTTAAGGGAATCTGAAAAAAAACTCCTGGAATTCAAGATCGTGCGCGGAGTGATCAAGATCCAGGATATCAAGGGCGCCAGGATCTTAGAAGACGGCATCGGTTATATCCGCCTTGTTGAATTCCGGGAAAATAGCGCCGGGGAAATGGACAAAGCTCTGGATAAACTTAAAAAATCCGGGTTAAACGCTTTAATATTAGATCTGCGCAATAATCCGGGAGGACTTTTAGATTCGGCTGTAGAAGTTTCTGAAAGGTTCCTGGAAAAAGGAAAACCCATTGTCTCGACAAAGGGCCGGATCGTTTCGCAGAACATGGAATTTACCGCTGGATACTCTAGTCCCATCTTAGATCTACCGATGGTGATTTTGATCAACGAGGGGTCCGCTTCCGGCAGCGAAATCGTCGCAGGAGCGATGAAAGATTATAAGCGCGCTATTATCATCGGGATGAAATCTTTCGGAAAAGGCTCGGTGCAAACGATCGTTCCCTTATCCGACGGATCCGCTTTACGGCTGACCACCAGCAAGTATTTTACTCCTTCAAAAAAAATGATCCACGGAATAGGGATCATCCCTGATATAACGGTTGAAGAAACTAAAATTCTTCCTCCGGATAAAAATGAAGGAGTTTTAGAAGTTCAAGACCAGAAGCAAGGCAAAGAAGTAAAGCCTCAGGAAGTTTTTGACAGGATAGAGAATAAAGAGAAAAAGCCGGAAGAAAGCGGTGATATTGATTACAAATCCGACAATCAACTCAGCCGGGCGGTAGATATTTTAAAGGGGATAAAGATCTATAAAAATAACTCGAAATAGCCGATGGTTGATAAAGAACGTTTTTACAAAACAGTGATCGCGATCCTGCTGGCCGTGGTATTGGTCATGGGCCTGGTAATTTTATTGCGCCAGCCTCCCCAAAAATCCGGATCCAGGCCGATCGCCAGAATAACCCGGCCGGCTAAAGCCGCAGCGGGCAAAATCGCTATTGTTATTGACGATGTCGGTTATAGCCTGGGAAATTTCGGCATTATCGAAGCCATAAAGAGCCCGATCACGTTTTCTGTTTTGCCCGGCCTTGATTTTTCCGAAGAGGCGTCCCGAAAATTAAACTCGCTGGGTTTTCAGATTATCCTGCATCTGCCCATGGAGCCGAAAGAAAAGACGGGTTTGGAAGAGAATACCATACTGGCATCCATGGATGAAGAGCGCATCAGATCAATAATCGAAAAAGACCTCTCAACGGTCAATCAAGTCAGAGGAGTTTCTAATCATATGGGGTCAAAAATTACCGAAAATGAGCCGTCGATGTCGCTGGTTTTAAATGAACTTAAAAACAAACATTTGTTTTTTTTGGACAGTTTTGTTACTGCTGACTCGGTGGCAGCAGAGCTGGCAGAAAAGAAAAAAGTCAAGTTTTCTAAAAGAGATGTATTCTTGGATAACTCAGTTGATCCGCTATACATAAGGCAGCAAATCCAACGATTAAAACAGAAAGCCAGGCAAAACGGCCAGGCCGTGGGCATCGGCCATGACCGTAAAATCACCCTTGAAGTGTTAAAAGAAGAGATCCCCAAGATGGAAAAAGAAGGCTTTAAATTTGTCTTTGTTTCCGAGCTGGTCCGTTAAGATGAATGTGCTGGGTATTGAAACTTCCTGTGATGAAACCGCCGCCGCAATTGTTAAAAGCGGAAAAACGGTTCTTGCAAACGTAGTCAGTTCCAGTTTAAACTTTCATAAAAAGTACGGTGGGATCGTCCCTGAAATAGCATTTCGTAAGCAGCTGGAAACTATCACCCAGGTAGTCGATAGCGCTTTAAAAGAGGCCGGGATGAGTTTGGCGGATATTGATCTGCTCAGCGTCACCGAAGGCCCCGGTCTTCTGGGATCGCTGCTGGTCGGTATTTCCTTCGCTAAAGCGTTGAGTTTGAGCCGGGATATACCCTTAGTCGGGGTGAATCATCTCTACAGCCATATTTACGCCGGGTTTCTCAATTCCAAGATCGCTGATTTTCCTTTTGTATCCCTGGTTGTTTCCGGCGGCCACACCAGCCTTTATTATGTGCCGGCTTTAAATAAAATCAGCCTTTTAGGCTCAACCCTGGATGATGCCTGCGGAGAAGCTTTCGATAAAGTAGCCAGGATCTTAAAGCTGGGATATCCCGGAGGGCCTGAGATAGAAAAAAAAGCGCTTTGCGGCAACCCCAAAAAAATAAATTTCGCTTGTTCTAATACTCGCAAGCCTCTGGATTTCAGCTTTAGCGGAATAAAAACCGCGGTGCTTTATTACGTGCAAAAAGATCACAAGTCACACGTCACAAGTCACACGTCAGATGTGGCGGATATCTGCGCGTCTTTTCAGGAATCTGCCTTGAATACACTGGTGGAAAAATCGCTTTTGGCTTGCCGGATGAAAAAAGTTAAGACTATTGTGGTAGGCGGCGGAGTCGCGGCAAACTCTGCTCTGCGGGAAAAATTCAACCTAAGCTTCACCAGGATGAAACTTAAAGTTATTTTTCCTAAAAAAGAGTTTTCTATGGATAACGCGGCTATGGTCGCTGGACTAGGTTATTGGTTGTATAAATCTAAAGAAAGGACAAGAAAATGATGACTGACAACCAAGTAATACTCCGCTTGACTTTATCGTTAGTTTTGGGAGGGCTTATCGGCCTGGAGCGCCAGCTTCATCGCAGGGCCGCGGGCTTGCGCACGCATATTTTAGTTTGCATTGGTTCCTGTCTTATAATGTTGACATCTATTTATATTTCTGATATATATAAAAACATAGGCAATGTTGACCCCAGCCGGATCGCGGCTGGAGTGATCACCGGCATCGGATTTTTAGGAGCGGGAGCGATAATCCGGGAAAGGGAAAAAGAAGCCGTAAAAGGCTTGACTACCGCCGCCAGCCTTTGGGTCGTGGCCGGGATCGGCCTGGCCGCAGGGTGCGGGTTTTACATCGCGGCTCTTTACACGACAACCCTGGCGCTGATAACACTATTCTTTTTGGGATACTTTGAAAAGAACGTATTAAGTAAAAAGATTTACAACCAAGAGGGAGGTGAGGGCTAATGGCTTTCAAGAAAAAGCTCGAAGGTAAGATCCTCGACGTCGACGCTTCCATGCAAGGAACTTTAAGCTTCAAGGACCCTGTTAACCTGCGGATCAACGGCAAATTCGAAGGAGGGCTTGATGCTAAAGGCGTGTTAACGGTCGGCCCAAACGCTAATGTTACCGCGGATATTATCGGGGATTCTATTATAGTGGAGGGCAAAATCCGGGGCAAGATCACCGCCAGAGTCAGCCTTGAGCTTTTGCCTACGGCGATATTTGACGGAGAAATTTATACCTTTCGCTTGATCGTCTCCGAAGGCGCCATATTTAACGGCAAGTGCCAGATGCTTGGTGAAATCCTTAACACCGAAGAACTCGCCCGCTACCTCGAAGTGGATATTAACTCGATATTCGACTGGGCGAATCAGGGCAAGATCCCCGCGGTAAAGCAAGGCAATGACTGGAAATTTGAAAGAAAAGCGATAGATTCCTGGATCGCTTCGGGAAAGATAGGTAAATAAACTCATGGCAGAAGAGAAACTTTTGACAGTAAGAGAAGTTTCGCAGATCCTGAATCTTACCGAGAAAGATGTAATGGATCTGGCGGAAAACAGCACAATCCCCGCTTATAAGGTGGGAGGAGTTTATTTGCGTTTTAAGCGCGGCCAGGTCGATGAGTATCGAAAAAAAACACATACCAATACCCAGAATGCTCATAAAATTCCTTTTAAGGAACGCGTGTTTGATTTTTTTTATTATAACGATTTCTACATTCTTTCCTTACTTTTGATCATCTTAATGCTGTTTATCATTTTTAAATAACTATGAGAAGGGTAAGATTATTCCGCCGGATATTCAAATTCCATGGTTTCAAAGAAAGCCTGATGCTCGCGCTCAAGGGGTTAGGATATCTTTTTGTTTATCACCGCAACATGCGCATTATCTTTCTTTGCGGGATTGCCGCCTTTTTGGCGGGAGTGCACTTCCAACTTTCAGGCATCGCGCTTGTCGCTCTTTGTGTCACGATCACATTGGTCTTCATGGCGGAAATGTTCAATACCGCGATCGAGCTGATCATCGACATGTCCCAGAAGAAATACAGCCCTTTGATAAAACTGGTCAAGGATATTTCAGCTGCGGTAGTTTTGATCGCGTCTTTGAACTCGATCGGGGTAGGGATTATTCTTTTCTGGAGGTACGTTTTTAAATAAAAAAACCGGGATGGTTTAGCCCCGGCCTTGCTAAAATTTCCTCATCGCGGCTTAAAATTTACTCTTAAAAATATACTTTACTTCTTTGGATTCCCGGTTAAATTCCGGTTTTCCTTTTAAATTGAAGACTTTTACCGTGGTTTTCTGCTGAATATAATCCTCTACTTCCTGGGCTTTGAAATAAGGGTAAAATACATCCAGCCCGAGAGTTTCTTTCCATTCTTCCCGGATCTTTTTTCTTTCATTGTCGGCATTTTTAGCCGCGGCAAAAGCTTTAGATTTAAACAGCCTGAGGATAGAGAATTTATTTTTAGGCGGAGTATCGGAATTATAGCGTTCGTTACGCAGAAAATCTTTTACTGACTTTTCCAGAGAACAGTTTGACTTGGGGTTTTCGCTGCAGAGATCTTTATTAGTTTGCGCTTGCAGGCAAGCTGTGAATAGAAAAATCAGAGCCAAAGCTAAAAGGCAAATCATGACCTTTTTCATCTTAAGCTCCTTTTAAAAAAACCGAATAACTTTTTTCCTTCCACTATAAGTATAGCACATAACCGATTGTTAATCCAGCTAGTTATAAAATAATATAGCAAAGTTTAATTTTTAGGGGTATAATATTTAGAATTATATAAAAAAGGAGGAAGCATGGGCGCTTTAAAAATTATGGGGCTTTTTGCAATCGTTCCAAGCATTATGCTTATTACTATTAGTTTTTTCGTTATGTTTATTTTGGTTAAAACGGAAAAGAAATTTTTAAGGCTTTTTGGAATGGTGGTAGTGGGACTGCTTTGGGTCACGGCGTTTGTTGTTTTTTTTAGCGGCATCTACCTTGTTGCCAGTATGCCTGATCATCTCGGAGGACAAGGATTCTCAAAACCCTGCCTTAGCCAGTGTCCGTGTTCTTCAATGATGGGTTCTGGATGCGGAATGATGAACAAACCTTATCACAAGATGAACCCGCACTCCGGAATGATGGATCCCCACGCCGGATTAATGATGCCCCCTGGAGAAAAGCCTGACAAATAGCCGGGCGAAAACTTGCATTTACCGGATTTTGTGATAGAATTTTATTCCTTATGATTTTTGGCGGAGTAGCTCAGCCTGATAGAGCGCGCGGCTCATACCCGCTCGGTCGGTGGTTTAAATCCACTCTCCGCCACTTATTTTTCGCTTAAGAGCGACGATACTAAAAATGGATAAAGAAGACCGCAAAGAAGCCGTTGTTATTTCTTTAGCCGCTGTGATTATTCTTGTTGTGGATTTCTTTGTAGTGCCATATTTAATCAAAAAAGGTGATACTGTAACCTCTGGCTGGTCACCGATGAGTGGTCAACGAACGGCATCATTAAACGCCTTGGTGTTTATAATACTCGATTTGCTGTTGTTTATAATGTTATACTATTTTTTTAAATACATCCTGAATAAGTTTTCAAAATGAAATAAACCTTATGATTAAGGAACAAAGAGAGTATATAAGACTTAGCGCAGAAGGAAATGTAGTGCTCAAGCCAGAAGACTCTACATTGCGCACTATCAAGGCAGATTTATTTGATATATGTTCTTTAGGGGTCGGCGTATGTGCGTTGGAAAAGATAGAAGTAGGCATTCATGTCAAATTTGAGTTTACAATTAAATTATGCGATGAGCCTCTCGTCGGTGAGGGGAAAATTGTATATGCAAATGAGGTTAAAAAAGATGATGTTCGTTCTTTTAGGATGGGCATAAAATTTATCCATGCCGACGATAATAAAATATTAAATTTTTTGAACGTTATTCAACACGATATTAGCATGAAAACAAGGAATAAAAGATAGAAAATACAATCCAAATTCGGCTTATGAAAAAAACCTGTCTTTTATTGTTATGCTTAGGTTTATCGGGATGCGCGACTACTGCCAAGTATGAGGCAAAATTGAATACTTGGGTAGGCTCAAGCGAAGAATCGCTGATCGCTTCCTGGGGAGTTCCGGATAAGGAATATCAAATGAGCAATGGCAAAAAGGCTGTTGCTTACATACATAAAGAAACTTTCCAAACCGGTGGGAATACCTATCAGGAGCCGCAAATAACCTATCAATCCGGAACAATTGGCGGCAGTCCGTACAGTGGAACTGCCACTACATATGTAACCGAGACAGTGCCGGTTCAAAATTATAAATTATCTTGTAAGACGAGTTTTATAATAAATAGCGGCGGAAAAATTGAGAGTTGGCATCACGAAGGGAATAATTGTGTCGCCAATTAGGCGCAAAAAAGGAGGCACCATGGGCAAAAGAGTGATCCTGGTTCTGCTTTTAGTTTTGGGGTTGACAGGGATAGTCCGGGCTGCCGAACCAAAATTTTTGCAGCTTGCTTTGTTTAATCCTTATCAACTTGTTCCGGATGATCAATCGATCAAAGGCGTGCGGCTGAGTTTGTTTTATACGGTAAACAAAGACGTAGCCGGGTTCAGCCTTGCTTTTTTAGGAGTTAACCGGGCTACTGGAGATGTCCAGGGCGTGGAATGGGGTCTGGCAAACTGGGTGGCTGCAGGCAATATGTACGGGTGGCAGGGGGGTATCGCTAACTTATGCGGTAAGCGTTTTGTCGGCCTCCAGAATGGCTGGCTTAATATTACCCAAGGTGATTTCACCGGCGCTCAATTAGGCCTGGTAAACTGGACCGAAGGATTTTTTCATGGCTGGCAGCACGGCGCTTTTAATTACACTGTCGGCAGGTTCGTCGGTTTACAAAGCGGCCTGGTCAACATAAGTAAAGGCCAAACCAGCGGTGCCAACCTTGGCGCGGTCAACTACGCCGAGGGCTCATTTAAAGGGTTTCAGGGAGGTTTATTCAACTACGCCGATAAAATGGAAGGCTTCCAGCTGGGTTTGGTTAACTACACCAAATCGCTTAATGGCTTGCAAATCGGCTTGGGAAACTACAACGGGAATAAGAAACCGTTTGAGATCATGGTCATCGCGAATTGGTCGTTCTAGGGGCTTATAAATAATTCGCCGTTACTGAATCGTGGCAGAGTGTCGGAGCAAGCCTTTAATACCATGCTCATCGAAAAAGTAAGAAAAACAATTAGAAAATATTCTTTGCTGAAAAAAAATGATACGGTGCTTCTCGGAGTTTCCGGAGGCCCGGATTCCCTGACTTTGCTTTATGTTCTGGCTGCTTTGAAAAAAGAGTTTAATCTCAAGCTTCAAGTTGCGCATCTGGACCACATGCTTCGAAGTGATTCCGAACAGGATATGGAATTTGTAGAAAGAGTAGCAAAAAAACTTGATTTGCCTTTTACCGGCACTAGAATTAATATTAAAGAAATCGCTAAAAAAGGCTCATTGGAGGAAATTTGCCGTAACGCCCGTTTAGGTTTTCTTTTTAAAGTAGCCGGAAATATCAAAGCCGCTAAGATCGCTTTAGGCCATAATCTTGACGACCAGGCAGAAACCGTGCTCATGCGCCTGCTTAGAGGGAGCGGTCTTTACGGGCTTGCCGGAATACTCCCCAAAAAAAAGATTTACGGTTTTACGATCATCCGGCCTCTGATTGAAGTTAAACGCAAAGAAATCGAAACTTTCTTAAAAAGAAGAAAACTTGTTCCAAGAATAGATCCTACAAATCACCAGGATATCTATTTGCGCAATAAGATCCGCAATAAATTACTGCCCGGTTTGGAAAAAGATTATAATCGCAATATCAAAGAGGTTTTAAGCCATACCGCTGAAAGCGTCGCTAATGATTATGATTATCTTAACCAAATAAGCATTGTTGCTGCGAAAGGGCTGGGAGCCAATATTAATTTAAAGAAATTCTCCCGGCTGCATCTTGCTGTTCAGAGAATGGCCTTGCGCCGGAAGATCTTTCAGCTAAAAGGCAATACCCGCAGGATCGACTTCAGGCATATCCAGGAAATTGAGGAATTGATTTTAAATCGCCCGGTAAACTCTATCGTTGACCTGCCAGGCAATATTCGCGTTAAGAAAACAAAGCAATCATTGGTTTTTTCCTGCCGTTAGTACCGTCATTAATAACCCCGACTCTGGACCAAATTTTACTATTAGATTTTTTGAATAAGTGCTTGATTTCAGGGAAAATAACAGATATAATAATTCTTTAAATAAGGAGAAAAATGGCTAATAATAACAATCATAAGTCAAAGAAGAATAAAGGATTAAAGCGCTTTCCCTGGGTTTGGCTGGCGGTGATTTTCCTGATGTATATTTTCATGTTTTCACCTTTTATCCAAATGCCTAATTTTGCCCCCCGGGAATTGCCTTATCTGGAATTTTATAAGACGCTCAAGGATTCTCCCGGCCAGCTCAAATCCGTAGTTAAAACTGAAACTGTCCTTTTGGGTGAATTTGCCAATAGTACCAAATTCACGGTAAATATCCCTGATAATGACCCGGAATTGCTCAACCTGATGCGCTCTAATCTTAACGATTTCGACGTTAAGCCGCCCCGCACACTTCTCGCCGGGATTTTGTTGAATTTATTGCCCGTGGGTGTAATTATATTCTTCTGGTGGATGATGGCTTCGCGCGGGGAGCAGATCGGCAACCGGATCATGAGTTTTGGAAAAATCTCCCCCAAGATCCATTCTGAAAAAAACGAAAAAGTTACTTTCAACGACGTGGCCGGAGTTGATGAAGCCAAGGAGGAGCTTAAAGAAGTTATTGAATTCCTTCGGGACCCCAAAAAATTCCAGAAATTAGGCGGTAAGATCCCCAAGGGGGTTTTATTGGTCGGGCCTCCGGGCTGCGGAAAAACCCTGATCGCCAGGGCTGTTGCCGGAGAAGCGGGGGTGCCTTTTTTTAGTATTTCCGGATCGGATTTCGTGGAGATGTTTGTCGGCGTGGGCGCCAGCCGGGTGAGGGATCTATTTGAGCAAGGCCGCAAAGCCGGACGGGCATCGGGAAAAGGGGCGATAATTTTTATAGACGAGATCGACGCGGTAGGCCAGCTGCGTTTTTCAGGTATCGGCGGCGGCCATGACGAGAGAAACCAGACTTTAAACGCTCTTTTGGTGGAAATGGACGGGTTTGATACTGCTCAGGGATTGATCCTGATCGCGGCGACCAACCGGCCGGATACTCTGGATCCCGCGCTTTTACGCCCGGGCAGGTTTGACCGTAATGTCATTGTGAATTTGCCTGATATTAAAGGCAGGGAAGAGATCTTAATAGTGCATACCCGCAAGCTTAAGCTTGCCCCGAACGTGGATTTTAAATCCATAGCCAGCCAGACCCCGGGATTTTCCGGGGCGGATTTGGCTAATCTTTGCAACGAAGCTGCGCTTTTGGCTGCGAGGTTCAATAAAGAATCAATAGAAATAATCGATTTCGAAAAATCCGTAGAACGGGTTTTAATGGGTCCGGAAAAGAAAAGCCGGATCATGTCGGTAAAGGAAAAAGAGATCACCGCCTATCACGAATCCGGCCATTCTTTTCTCTCGTTGATCCTTCCCGGAGTCAACCCTTTGAAAAAAGTCTCAATAATCCCCCGCGGCCTTGCCGGAGGTTATACTTTTACCCCTGCGATGGAAGACCGCCATTACTGGACTAAAAACGAGCTGGTGGCTGAGATCACTATGATGTTCGGCGGCAGGGCAGCCGAAGAGATCATCCTGCACGAAGTGACTACCGGCGCGCAGAGCGACCTTGAACAAGCTACTTCCATGGCCAGGCGCATGGTTACTCAATTCGGGATGTCCGACAAGATTGGCAATGTCTCTTTAGGCAAAAACGACGGCCCGGTTTTCCTTGGGCTGGATATTTCGGAAAAAAAGAATTACAGCGATTCTACCTCGCAATTAATCGATGAGGAAGTCAGGTATATCCTCGATGAAGCGTATCATAAAGCCAAAGATCTGCTTAAAGCCAATCAGGATAAATTATTGATCCTGGCAAAAGCGCTTATGGAAAAAGAAGTGCTGGACGGGGAAGAAGTCAAGAAACTTCTGGGAATGCAAAAAATCGATTCGCCTTAGCCTTATGCCAATTCGCGTTTTACAGATTACCAAAACCGCAAAAATCCACCTGCTTTTTGCGGGAATGAAAGTCGATCCTTACGGGATCCGGATCATGGCCCCTAAAGCTGAAGGTTTCCTGATCAAATTAGAAGGAATAAGCTCTATCGCGGCTAATATCCTTAAACAGGAAATGCTTTCCTGCGGAGGGGATGTGGCCCTCCCCCGGGATGTGGTGACGGGAAAAGCCAAAAAAACCGGCTGCGTTTTAATTGCTACTCTGGCGCAACTTAGCCGGCTCAAAGAGAAACTTCTTTTACAGCCTTTCGGGTTAAGCCTGTTATCCCGGGAGATCGCTCAAGTCCTGAAAAATTACTGCCAGAATAATTTTAAGCTTGATCTCGGCGGCTATAAGTTTAATTTAGGCCAACGCCCCCTGGTCATGGGCATAATGAACCTGACTCCGGATTCCTTCAGCGCAGACGGCCTTTACGGAAAAGATATCTCGGAGATAGCCGCGGTTGCCGAGGATATGGCCGCCGAAGGCGCGGATATCCTGGATTTGGGCGGAGAGTCCAGCCGTCCGGGAGCAAAATCAGTCGGATTGAAAGAAGAGTTAAAACGGACTATTCCCGTAATTAAAAAGATCACCCGGACAATTTCCATTCCTATTTCCATAGATACCTCTAAGCCTGAGGTAGCCAGAGCCGCTTTAGATAACGGTGCGTCGCTAGTTAATGATATTTCCGGCTTGAAAAATCCGGCAATGGCCAGGATTTGCAGCCGATACCAAGCGGGGATCGTGATCATGCATATGAAAGGCACTCCCCGGACCATGCAGAAAAATCCTGTTTACGCGGATTTGATGGCGGAGATCATCGAATATCTGGGCAGGGCAGTTGAGATAGCGCTGGCTGCGGGATTAAAAAGAGAAAAGATCATTATCGACCCGGGTTTTGGTTTTGGAAAAACCCTGGAACATAACCTGCAGATCCTCAAAGACTTACGAGAACTAAAAGTTCTGGGAGCTCCGATATTGGTGGGAGCTTCCCGAAAAAGGTTTATCGGCGAAATCCTCAAAGTCAAGCCAGAAGAAAGATTGGCGGGTACAGTAGCTGCTTGTGTTCTGGCTTGCGCCAACGGAGCAAATATCGTCAGGGTCCATGACGTAAAATCTGTTGTTCAAGCCTTAAAAGTAACCCAGGCTTTATTAAATTAATGAATAAAAGATGGCAGAGCAGATGATCAATATTTTAGCTTTTAGCTGGACGCCGGCGCTGGAAATAATCATCCTTTGGGTGCTGATCTATCATGTTTTGTGTTTTTTCGAGGGCACCCGGGCGATCCAGGTCCTGCGCGGGATCTTTATCCTGATCTTCCTTTTTTTACTGGCTCAAGTTCTAAAGCTGGATGTCATCAATAGCCTGCTTAGCAGTTTGTTTACCATTTCAGTGATCGCGGCTTTAATAATTTTTCATCCCGAGATCAGGCAGGGGCTGGCGCGTTTAGGCCAGCACAATCTCTTCGCCACTACTTTAAAAGAGGAAGAATGGGACAATATTTTTAAACAACTCGGCAAAGCTACGGATAATCTCTGTAAATCCAAGGTCGGCGCTTTAATAGCCTTAGAGAACAAGGATTCTTTAGCTAATTTTATCGAAAACGGCGTGGCTATCGACGCCAAAGTCACTTCTGAAATAATCGAGACCATTTTTACGCCTAACAGCCTGCTTCACGACGGCGCATTGATCATCCAGAACGGCCGGATCGCCAGCGCGGGATGCATTTTACCCCTGACCAAAAACCAGGATTTAAGCCGGATTTTCGGCACCCGCCACAGGGCGGCTTTGGGCTTAAGCGAAGAGAACGACGCTATAATCATCGTGGTCTCCGAGGAAAGGCATGATGTTTCTTTGGTCTATCATTCCCGGCTTTATCGGGATCTCAGCAAAGAGGAATTATTTTTTAAAGTAAAAGAATTTATTACCATCCCGGAAAAAGATCAAAAAAAATGAAAAAAGAAAATATAACTTTAAATTCCAGGCTCAAGCATTTTTTCACCCGCCATACCTGGCTGAAGATCGTTGCCCTGGCCTTGGCGATAATGATCTGGTTTTATGTCCATGAAAAAATAAAATATTAAAATGCCTGAATTGGGAATAAACATAGATCATATTGCCAGCATCAGGCAGATCAGAAAAGACAAAGATCCTCAGCCGGTCAGGGCAGCTTTGATCTGTGAGCAAGCCGGAGCGGACAGCATCGTCGTTCATCTGCGCGAAGACCGCCGGCATATAAATGACCAAGATGTCCTGGCTTTAAGGCAAGCAATAAAAACCCGCCTTAATTTGGAGATGTCTGCCGCCAGTGATATCGTCAGCTTCGCTTGCAGGATAAAGCCCGACCAGGCCACGCTGGTCCCGGAAAAAAGAAAAGAAGTTACCACTGAAGGCGGGTTGGACGCCGCAGCTAATTTCAAAAAGTTAAAACCGGTTTGTGAAAAACTGGAAAGCAATTTCATCCCTGTAAGTTTATTTATCGACCCGGATAAAAATCAGATTGAAGCTGCCTGGCGGTTGGGAATAAAAAGAATAGAACTGCACACCGGCCGTTACGCCGGAGCCAAGAACGCAATGCAAAAAGCAAAATTCCTGAAACAATTAAAAGAGGCCGCGGAATTGGCCCGAAAAAAAGGGCTGCGGGTTTTTGCCGGCCACGGCCTGGATTATCAAAATGTCCGCGAAATCGTAAAAATAAAAAATATTGAAGAGCTTAACATCGGCTATTCCATTGTCTGCCGCGCTGCCCTGGTAGGGCTTAAACAAGCGGTCAGGGAAATGAAAGCTTTGTTATAAGATAAGAAAGGCGCGATCGTGAAAATAATCGGCACAGGAGTGGATATCACTGAAGTAAACCGGCTGCGCAAGGCGATCGAGAAATGGGGGGCAAGCTTTTTAGAAAGAGTATTTACTAAAAAAGAGATGGAAAACGCCAAAACCCGGGGCAGCCTCTATTTACACTTAGCCGGAAGGTTTGCCGCCAAAGAAGCGGTGTTCAAAGCTTTAGGAAACACAAAGTTGAATTTGAAAGAGGTCCAAATTTTGAACGACAAAAACGGCAAGCCTTTTTGCGAAGTGTTGAATTACAAGGCTAAAGATTGCCAGATCCTGGTTTCCATATCTCACGTAAAAAATTATGCGGTTGCCAACGCGATTATTACCAAGGAAAACTGATTCTCATAAAGGGGATTTTGGCCATGTTCTGATCCTGGCCGGCAGCGCCAGGTTTTCCGGCGCGGCAGTATTATGCGCCCAGGCATGTTCGCGCGCGGGGGCAGGATTAGTCACTTTAGGAATTCCCCAGAGTTTAAATAATGTTTTTATAAAGATCAAACCGACAGAAGCAATGACTTTGCCCCTGCCGGAAACAGAGGAAATTACTCTAAGTTCCAAAGCTTTTGGCAAAGTCCGGGAATTCGCTAAAAAGATCAATGTTCTGGTAATCGGCCCGGGTCTTTCTCAAAACAAGTCTACACAGTCACTTATCAGAAAATTAGTTGTCTGCGGTAATAAACCTTTGGTCATTGACGCTGACGGATTGAACGCTTTAGCCGGTTATTTGAGCGTTTTGCCCAACAAAGTCCCGGTGATCTTAACCCCGCATCCGGGAGAGATGGCCAGGCTTCTGGACGTCCGGATTTCCCAGGTGCAAAAAGACAGAAAAAAAGTTGCCAAAGATTTCGTTAATAGGTATAATGTAATACTTGTGTTAAAAGGCCACCAAACTCTTGTGGTTGAAAAGAATAGAGAGTTATTTATAAATAAAACCGGCAACCCGGGAATGGCCAAAGCCGGAAGCGGGGATGTGCTCACCGGCATAATTGCCGCTTTCCTGGCTCAGGGATTAAACGGCTTTGAAGCGGCAAAATACGCAGTTTATTTGCACGGCCTGGCCGGCGATTTAGCTGCTAAAGAAAAGTCTCAATTGGCCATGATCGCTTCGGATATTATTGAGAAACTGCCCAAAGCGATCAAAATTTGTTCTTGATAAGATTGCCGGCTTAGCTCAGTCGGTAGAGCAATGGTTTTGTAAACCATGGGTCGGGGGTTCGATTCCTCTAGCCGGCTTAAATTTTCTTTGTTCTTTAAGATTAAAGTGGGCAGGTACCTAAGTGGCTAAAAGGGACAGACTGTAAATCTGTTGGGCTACGCTCTTCAGGGGTTCGAATCCTCTCCTGCCCACCACTTTATTTCGGGAGTTTTGACAGCATTGCGCGGGAGTAGTTCAGTGGTAGAACAATAGCCTTCCAAGCTATATATGAGGGTTCGATTCCCTTCTCCCGCTCCAGTTTAAATTGTTCAGATTACAAGAAAGGATCTATGGCAGAACGAGATTTTCTAGAGCCGGTATTCATCGACGCTTTTGATTTAGACGACGCCTGGTTCCAGTGCCTGAGCGCGATCTTGGACAAAGGCCATGTTTACACCATAACCCGCGGCAGTTATAAGGGGCAAAAACGGCTGGAATTCGATTTTGTCAGCGTCAGGATCAAGAACCCCAGCCATCAGATCATTCCGATCATCCCCGAAGGTATGAATATCCCCGCTCCTACGGATATGGATTACATCCAGGGATACCTCAGTTATCTTATGACCGGCACAAAAACCAATACCGAAGATTACACTTACGGCGAACGCCTGGTCGAGCCAAAGGCCCGGATAAAAGAAAAAGTCAACGGTAAAGAAATGGTCAAAGAGATCCCCCTGGATTGCAACCAGATCGAAGAAGTCATAAAAATGTATAAAGAAAAAGGGTTCGGCACCAATCAGGCGACCATGGAGATCGGCATGCCTTCAGACCTGAAATTGGACGACCCGCCGTGTTTGAGGATAATCGATACCCGGGTCAGGTACGGCAAGCTTCATTTTATCCTCTATTTTCGTTCCTGGGACCTTTGGGGAGGATTTCCTTCTAATCTGGGAGGGCTGCAGCTGGTCAAGCAGTATATGGCCGAAGAAATCGGTGTAGGCGACGGTGAGATAATCGCGGTCAGCAAGGGCTTGCACCTTTATGATTACAGCTGGGAGCTGGCTAAAATGCGCACCAATAAAACTAACCTGGCGATCTGCTAGAAGAAAGATAAATTATGGAAGAAAACTATTCCGGTTCTGAAAAAAGAGAGTATGCCCGGCTGCCTTTTTCCAAACCCCTGGCCTATAAAGTCTGCAAACAAGAAACGCTTTCTAAGCTGCTTGAGGGATACACCGTAAACATCAGCACTGCCGGACTGCTTTGCAACATAAACGATAGGGTCGATCTGGAAGATATTCTCTGGCTGTCATTTGACAAGAGCGTCCTGATCATCTGTTCGGAAATGGAAAGAAAAAGTTTAATTTACCAGAACGGGGTGATCGGTAAGGTGATGCGTATTGATGAGGGCGAGAACCAAACTTATGATGTCGGGATCAAATTCATTACCCGGGTAGAAAACGACTCTCCGGAGATCAGGTCCAGGATTTTTTTGCTGAAAAATGAAAAACCTTAAAATTTCGATTTTGGGAGACGGCGGCTGGGGGACAACACTGGCGATTTTATTGCAGCAAAAAGGTTTTTCCGTCAGCCTCTGGGGCGCGTTTCCCGATTATGTTAAAATCTTAAATAAAAAAAGAGTCAATGCCCGGTTTTTGCCTCAAGTTAAGATCCCCCGGCAGATCGAGATCATTGATGACCTTAAAAAAGCGGTTACCGGAAAAGACCTGATAGTTTTTGCCGTGCCTTCGGAATATATCAGGAGCGTTCTTGAGAAGATTAAGCGTTTGGGTTTTGACCGCGATTGCTCGTATATCAGCGTCAGTAAAGGCATAGAAATTTGTTCGTTGAAAAGAATTTCCGAAATTATCCGCGAAGAACTGGGAAACGTGCCGCTGGGAGTGCTTTCCGGGCCGACGATCGTGCGGGAAATTATTGCCGGCAAGCCAGCAACCGCGATCATCGCTTCGCATAATAAAAATTTAGCGAAATCCCTGCAGGATGTTTTTAGCTCCCGGGATTTCCGCATCTATACCAGCTCCGACGTCGTAGGAGTGGAGCTGGGGGGCAGCTTAAAGAATGTCATCGCCATTGCCTGCGGGATCTCGGATGGCCTGGAATTGGGGACAAACGCCAAAGCCGCTATCCTCTCGCGGGGGCTGGCGGAGATCTGCAGGTTGGGAGTAAAAATGGGCGCCGAAGCCAGGACTTTCAGCGGCTTAAGCGGATTAGGAGACCTGGTGACCACGTGTTCCAGCCCATTTAGCCGTAACCGGTCAGTCGGCGAGCAGATCGGCAGAGGAAAAACTTTAGCCAGCATTAAGAAAACCATGAAGATGGTCGCTGAAGGCGTGCCCACCGCGAAATCCGCGTATATGTTAAGCAAAAAATTTTCGGTTGAAATGCCGATTACCGAGCAAGTTTACTCTGTTCTTTACAAAAATAAAAATCCTCTTTCCGCCGTAAAAGAGTTGATGGCCAGAAAGAAGAAGGAAGAATAAATTACGGGGCGTGGCTCAGTTTGGCTAGAGCGCTTGAATGGGGTTCAAGAGGTCACAGGTTCAAGTCCTGTCGCCCCGATTAATAACAAGGCGGTTCAAAGGTAGTAATTCTATGGGTGAAGAAAAACGCAAGGCTTTCCGGGTAAAATCCTCATTGACCGTGCAGTACTGTTTTGACATTAACAGCGAACGGAAAAAATGGGATATTACTACGGTCAAAGACTTAAGCGAAAGCGGGGTTCGTTTCCAGACCGGAAAACCGTTTGAAGTCGATTCGGTTATACGGCTGCGTTTTAAAATCCCGGCCCGGCCGTTTGATCTGATCGAAATTGACGCCAAGGTGATCTCCTGTCAAAGCCTTAATCAGAGCTCTATAAGCATAATCAGGGCTGAATTTACTAGCATTCCCGAAGAAGCCAAAATGCTTCTTCGGGAATATGTTCTTTGGATGGTTAAAAATCAGACTCTTAGGTAAAATATGGAAGATGAACGCAGAAAAGCTAACCGCATAAAAAAAACTCTCACTGTCCAGTACGCATGTGCAGGAACTGTTGATTTAAAATGGGAAATGAGCCAGATAAAAGATATTAGCGACACGGGTTTGTCAATTACCACTGCGGAGAATTTTTCCGTTGACCAAAATCTGTTTCTTCGTTTGAAACTGCCTACCCATCCGTATGAGTGGATCGATGTTGAGGGCGCTGTGGTAGAATCAAAAACCTGGGGCGGCGGATTCTGGCTTACCAGGATTAAATTTATCCAGCTTAAAGAGGAATTTAAAACCTTGATCAAAGATTATATAGCCTGGTTTTTGCTTAACGAAAGGGGTGGAAAATGAGTTATGGTGGACCGGAAAGACGCAAGAACCCCCGGGCCAGGGGAAGATTTATAGTTTCTTACCGTATCATGGAAGAGGCGAATATCATTGATATTACCCAAACTAAAGATGTCTGCCTCGGCGGGATGCTGCTTACCACCAACCGGATATTCGATAAGGGCACTACTTTGGCAGTGGAAATCAGATTGCCTTTCGAAAGAAACCCGATTATGCTTATCGGCAAGGTAATCGATTCCCAGGAGATCAGTAAAGACTTGATCTATGATACCAGGCTTGAGTTTATCGCCATAGACGAAGGTCATCGCTCGATAATCAATAAAACCGTAGATTACTACGTATCCAAAAAATTAACATGAAAAAAATAAATATAGGAATAATAGGTTTCGGCAATGTCGGCAGCGGAGTAGTCAGGATTTTGCGTGACCGCAAAACGATGCTCAGCGGAAAAATCGGCACCCAGATCATCATCAAAAAGATCTGCGACGCTGACATCACTTCTAAAAGAAACACTAACGTAGATAGAAGCCTGCTTACTAAAAAGGTTTCGGATATCCTCGATGATCCCCAGATCGATGTAGTTGTGGAATTGATCGGAGGCACTCATCCGGCCAAAGAATTCATTTGCGAGGCTCTTAAAAAAGGCAAACACGTAATTACCGCTAACAAAGCCCTTTTGGCCCAGTACGGCCGGGAACTCTTTGCCCTGGCCCAGGACTGCGGGAAAAGCATTTATTTTGAAGCTTCAGTCGGCGCGGGGATCCCGATCATCAAGTCTCTGCGCGAAGGATTAGTGGCTAATAAATTCAACAGCGTTTTCGGCATAGTCAACGGCACCTCGAATTATGTCCTGAGCTCAATGTCGGGAAAGAATTGTTCTTTCAGCGAAGCTTTGCGGGAAGCCAAGCAAAAAGGCTTCGCGGAAAAAGACCCCACTTTCGACATAGAGGGGATAGACTCAGCCCATAAATTAATAATCCTGGTTTATCTTTGTTTCGGCAAGTTCGTGGATATGCGCGAAGTCTTTATCGAGGGGATCTCCGCGGTCTCTATTTCAGATATCAATTACGCTAAAGAGCTGGGATTTGCCATTAAGTTACTGGCGATCGCTAAAAGGGAAGATGACAGCCTGGAAGTAAGAGTGCATCCGACTTTGGTCCGGGGTTCGCATATGTTAGCTTCGGTTGACGGCGTGTTTAACGCCATCTATGTATCTTCGGATTTGGCCGGGGACTTGCTTTTTTATGGCCCGGGCGCGGGGCAATTATCCGCGGCCTCCGCGGTAGTATCTGATCTGGTTGACCTGATCCAGGACCTGAAAGCCGGGATGTTCAAACCTACTCTTAACAATATCCCGGATATTGCCATCAAAAAGCTGCGTAAGATCGAAGAGTTTTCCAGCAGGTATTACATCCGGCTTACCGCTTTGGACAAACCCGGAGTACTGGCAAAAATTTCCGGAGTACTTTCAAAGTTTGGAATAAGCATCGCTTCAGTGACCCAGAAAGAAAGGCATAAAGCCAGGTCTGTGCCGATCGTGATGGTGATCCACGAAGCCAAAGAAAAAAACCTGCGCGCGGCTCTGGAAATAATCGACCGGCTGAATATTATTAAAGAGAAATCCGTAGCTATCAGGATCGAGGATATTTAAAAATCATGATTTATCAAGGCATAATCAATAAGTACAAAAAATATCTTCCTGTTACCAGCAAAACTCCCTTGATCAGCCTTAATGAGGGCAATACGCCTTTGGTCTACTCCTGCTATTTAAGCAAACTGCTGGGAAAGGGGTTTGAAGTCTATTTGAAATATGAGGGGTTAAACCCCACCGGATCTTTTAAAGACCGGGGAATGACTTTGGCTATTTCCAAGGCTTGCGAACAAGGCTCCCCGGCGGTGATGTGCGCTTCCACCGGAAATACTTCCGCATCCGCCGCGGCTTATGCTGCCCGCGCAGGCATAAAATGCATAGTGCTCATTCCTAACGGCCATATTGCCCTTGGTAAATTAAGCCAGGCATTGATCCACGGGGCCAGGGTGCTGGCTATTGACGGTAATTTCGACGACGCCTTGAACCTGGTCAGGGAGATAACCGCTAAATATCCTATAACCATGGTTAATTCGCTTAATCCTTTCCGGATCGAAGGGCAAAAAACCGGAAGCTTCGAGATCTGCGACGCCTTGGAAACTGCTCCGGACCTGCATTTTATCCCTGTAGGTAATGCCGGAAATATTACCGCTTACTGGAAAGGCTACAAAGAGTATTTTGCCGAAGGAAAAATCCGGGCCTTGCCTAAAATGCTCGGCTTTCAGGCCGAAGGCGCGGCTCCCATAGTCAGGGGCCATCCTATAAAAAATCCCGAGACTATTGCCACCGCTATCCGCATCGGCAATCCGGCTAGCTGGGCTCAGGCCGAAGCGGCGCGCGACGAATCTAAAGGGCTGATCGATATGGTCTCCGATAAAGATATTCTGGAAGCCTATAAATTATTAGCCGGCAAAGACGGGATATTTGCCGAGCCGGCGTCCTGCGCCTCAGTCGCTGGTTTATTAAAACTAAAAAATAAGAATTATTTTTCACAGATCAAAAAGCAAAAAAAAGAAAAAGCAATTAAGATCGTTTGTATTTTAACCGGCCACGGGTTAAAAGACCCGGATAGGGCCATAAAATCGGTGAAACCTCCTAAGGTGATCAAGCCAAGCCTTAAGACGATCTTAAAAGAAATCGGCTATTAAGGAGCGCAAAAACACAATGAGCCTAAAAGGTAAACATATTATGATCACTGCCGGGCCAACATGGGTGGCTCTGGATAAAGTCCGGGTTTTAAGCAACATGTCAACCGGAGAAAACGGAATAAGGCTGTCTGAACAGTTATGCCGCGAAGGCGCAAAAGTGACCCTGGTATTAGGCCCGATCAAATTCGACTTGAAAAATAAAAAGATCCGCTTGATCAGGTTTACTTTCTTTAATCAGCTCAAAGAGATCGTGGTCAAAGAGCTGAAAACCGGAAAATATGATTGGCTGATCCATTCTGCCGCGATTTCCGACTACCAGCCTGAAAACTATATCCCCAAAAAAGTCGGCTCGGACAAAAAATCCTGGAAAATCAAGCTGGTTCCCACTCCTAAAATAATCGATCTGGCCAGAAAAGCGGATAAAAAACTATTCCTGGTTGGTTTTAAATTTGAACCGGATACCACTAAACGCGTTCTTTTAAATGACGCCAAAAAATTTATGATCCGTTCGGGCTCTAATCTGGTTGTGGCAAATTCTTATAAAGGAAATGTTTATGAAGGCAAAGGCTACCAGGCTTTTATTACCGATGGCAGCGAAGTTGCCGGGCCGTTCAAAAGCAAGAAAATTCTAGCTAAAGAGCTTATTGTGCTTATGAAAAAATTCTATGGAAAAAATTAATCATTTTAAAAAATTAAGATGAAATATATCGTATTAGTTGGGGATGGCATGGCGGATTACCCGATCAAGGAACTCGGGGATCAGACTCCTTTAGAATCTGCCCGGACTCCGAACATGGATTTTATCGCCCGCTATGGAAGAATGGGCAGGGCCAAGACTATCCCTGAGAACATGACCCCTGCTTCCGACGTGGCTAATATGGCTATTCTGGGCTATAACCCCAAAGAGTTTTATTCCGGCAGAGGGCCGTTGGAAGCGGCGAATATGGGCATTGAAATGGAAGCTGATGATGTGGCTTTCCGCTGTAACTTAGTCACAGTTTCGGCAGATACCATGATCGATTACAGCGCCGGCCATATCACCAGCAAAGAAGCCGAGGAGTTGATCAAATCCATCGATCAAGAATTAGGCAGCGATAAATTTAAATTTTTTCCCGGGATCAGCTACCGCCATCTTTTGATGGCCCCCAAAGGGGCTCAAACCCTTCTGGATAAGATCACTTGTGTCGCTCCCCATGATATATTGGGCCAGAACTTTTCCGCTCATCTGCCCAAAGGGGAAAATTCCCAATTGCTGGTTGAATTGATGAAGCAGTCACGCATTATCCTGGAAAAACATGAAATAAATACAGTGCGGCTTGACCTTAAAGAGAATCCGGCTAACATGATCTGGCTCTGGGGCCAGGGCAAAAAGCCCAGTTTCCCTTCATTTAAAGAAAAATATAACTTGAACGGCAGCGTGATCTCAGCGGTAGACCTGATCAAGGGAATGGGCAAGCTCCTGGGGCTGGAAGTACTTAATGTCCTCGGAGCGACCGGTTATTATGATACCGATTATGCCGGTAAAGCCAAAGCCGCGTTAAAATCTTTGGAAAAGAATGATTTCGTCTTTGTGCATGTCGAAGCTCCGGACGAAGCCGGCCATAACGGAGACCTGCGGGAAAAAATCCTGGCCATTGAAAGATTTGACCAGCTGGTAGTCGGGACTATTTTAGAAGCTTTTAAAAAGAAACCTAATTTTCGCATCCTGGTTTTACCTGACCACGCCACGCCGGTATCTTTGAGGACTCACACCGCGGATCCGGTCTGTTTCGGAATTTTCGGCCGGGGCATTACCGGAAGGGGTTTTTTGAAATACAGCGAAAAAGAATCCGAGAAATCCGAATTGATCTTTGAAGACGGCTACAAACTAATGGACTTTTTTATTAAAGAAGATTTGGAAGATTTGCCAAACAAGGAGAACTAATGCAGGAAAATACGATGTTTCTCTTGGTGCTTTGGTTTTTATTTACCGCCTCTATCACCGGTTTATTGTATTTATTCTTTAAATCTCTCGGAGCGCAAAATAAAAAGCGCCGGCGCTGGGCAAGGATCCGGGTACCTAATGAGAAGATGATCACTTGCAAGATCGCTGAACCGTTGGAATTTTCCGGGGATAAGGAATTCCTGATCGATGACATCAATGTGGCCGGGATAGCTTTTTTTGCCAATAAACAGATCGAAAAAACGATTTTAAAACTTTTTGTCAAATTTCCTTTTACTACTTTTAACGAAGCGTCTACGGTCTGGGGAAAGGTGGTTTATTGCAAGAGGTTAGAAAATACAGAAAACTACCGGGTTGGCATTTCCTATGTCAGGCACAAAAAACGGAGTAATTAGAAATGAGTAAATTAGTAGTACAGAAATTCGGCGGCTCGTCGGTCGCTAACGTTGAGCGCATTCAAAATGTGGCTAGAAGAGTGGTCGGTTATAAGAAGAACAAGTATAGCCTGGTGGTGGTGGTTTCAGCTTTAGGTGACACTACCGATGAGCTGATCGAGCTTGCTGCTAAGATAAACCCGGATGCTTCGGAAAGAGAAATGGATATGCTGCTTTCAACCGGAGAGCAGATCTCTGTCGCTCTTTTAGCCATGGCCATACACAAGCTGGGATTTGAGGCTATTTCATTTACCGGCGCGCAAGTTGGTATTCTTACCGATGCCAACCATTCCAAAGCCCGGATCATAAAGATCAACGCGGATAAGATCCGCGAGGAATTAAAAAAAGGCAAGATCGTGATCGTCGCGGGTTTCCAGGGAGTGACCATGAACCAGGACATCACGACTTTAGGCAGGGGCGGCTCTGATTTGACCGCGGTGGCTTTGGCTACGGCTTTGAAAGCCGACGAATGCGAGATTTACACTGACGTCGAAGGCATCTATACCACTGATCCCCGCATCGAGCCTAAAGCCAAAAAGATCCCTGAAATAACTTTTGATGAAATGCTGGAAATGGCGTCTTTAGGCGCGCAGGTAATGCAGCCGCGCTCGATCGAAGTGGCTAAAAAATTTAATGTCCCGCTTCACGTGCGTTCTTCATTTTCAGATAAACCTGGAACGATGATAGTCAAGGAGGCCAATAGAATGGAAGAGGCATTGATCACCGGGGTAACTTTGAATCGAAGCGAATCCAAGATCACGGTCTGTGACGTCCCGGATAAGCCGGGAGTGGCGGCGGATATTTTCGGCAATCTCTCCGAAGGAGGAGTAAGCGTCGATATGATCGTGCAAAATGTCAGCCACACCCGTAAGACAGATATTTCTTTTACAGTCGCCAACGCTCATTTTGCCAAAGCCATCAAGCTGACCAAAAAGATCGCCAAGCAAATCGGCGCCGGAGAAGTGCTCGAGGACCAGGATATTGCCCGGGTGGCGGTGGTCGGCATCGGAATGAAATCCAATCCCGGGGTGGCTTCAAAAATGTTCAAAACCCTGGCGGAGAATAAGATCAATATCGAAATGATCTCTACCTCTGATATCAGCATTTCTTGTATCATCCAGAAGAAATTCGCGGAAACCGCTGTCAGATCGATCCATGCAAAATTCGGGCTGGGATAGCCACGGAGGTTCAATGTCGGGCAAAATCAAGATCCTGGACACTACTTTAAGAGACGGCGCTCAAGGCGAAGGGATAATGTTTTCCCTTAACGACAAGATCCGTATTGCCGAAAAGCTTGACGAAATGGGAATTCATTATATCGAAGGCGGCTGGCCGGGCTCAAACCCCAAAGATGCCATGTTCTTCGAAGAAATGGCCAAAAAAAAATTAAAGAATAGCAAAATCGCCGCTTTTGGCTCCACCCGAAGAGCGCTGATCAAAGCCGGAGAAGACAAAAATCTTAATGATATCCTAAAATCCAAAGTAACTATAGCCACCATTTTCGGCAAAACCTGGCTTTTTCATGTCCAGCAGGTTTTGCGCACAACTCCCGAAGAAAACCTGGCCATGATCTCGGATAGCCTGCGCTACCTGATCAAAAACGGCTTGGAAGTATTCTATGATGCCGAGCATTTTTTTGACGGATACAAGGATAACCCGGAATATGCCCTGAAAACACTTTTGGCTGCGCAGGAGGCAGGAGCGAAATTCCTGGTCCTTTGCGATACTAACGGCGGAACACTCCCTCAAGAAATTTTCCGGATCATTACCGAGATCAAACCTAAATTAAAAACCGAATTAGGGATCCATTGCCACAATGATTCCGGCATGGCTGTGGCCAATACCCTTTGCGCGGTCGAAGCCGGATGCAGCATGGTCCAGGGGACCATTAACGGCTATGGAGAGCGCTGCGGCAACGCGGATCTCATCCCGATCATCGCTAATCTAAAACTAAAGCTTAAACTGGATTGTATATCAGATAGCAATCTCGAAAAGTTAACCGAAGTATCCCACTTTGTCAGCGAAGTCAGCAATATGCGGCATATGGCCAATCAGCCTTACACCGGAGATTCCGCTTTCGCCCATAAAGCCGGAGTGCATATTAACGCGGTAATGAAAAATCCGCAATCTTATGAGCATATAAATCCCGAATTAGTCGGCAATAACCGCCGGACCCTGATATCCGAATTAGGAGGAAAAAGCGGAATAATCCTTTTAGCCAGGGAATTTAACCTTGATCTTACCAAAGATGACCCTAAAACCAAAAAGCTGCATGACCTGCTGCAGTCTTTGGAAATGAAAGGTTATCATTTTGAAGCCGCTTCAGCTTCGTTCGAGCTTTTATTAAAGAAACATCTCGGGAAAGTAAAAGAATTTTTTAAACTGGAAAACCTTAAAGTTGTAGTAAATAAAGAATCCGATAAAAGAGTTTCCACTGAGGCGGTCATCAAACTGCGAGTCAAGGGCAAAGTCGAACATACTGCCGCGGAAGGCGACGGCCCGGTCAATGCTTTGGATAACGCTTTAAGAAAAGCGCTGACTCAATATTACCCCAGCCTTTCCCAGATGCACTTGACTGATTTTAAAGTCCGGGTATTGGGCGAAAAAGAAGGCACTGCTGCTCAGGTGCGGGTTTTGATCCAGTCGCAGGACGAATCAGGCTCCTGGGATACCATGGGTGTATCGGAAAACATCATCGAGGCCTCGTGGCAGGCGCTTTCGGATTCGGTCGAATTTAAACTTTTAAAAGATAAAGCCTCCTAAATGCCCGCTAAAAACAGCCAGCTTAAGAAAAAAAAATCTCTTAGCGCCTACCTTGAGCTGCATATCGATGAAAACGGGACAATAAACTTTTCAAACCTCTCTAAGAACACAATTGCTCTGGTTGAAAAAATATCCGGAAAGAAACAGGATCATCGGGATTTTTATTGCGGTTAGAGACTAAAGGAGCGTTATGGAAACCAAATGCGATAAGGAAATAGACATACTTATCCGGGCCCGTTATCCCTTGATCTACTTAGTCAGCTGGGAAGAATCCAGGATCTTAGAGAAACTCAAAGATATGGCCGAAGCCCGCAAAAAAAAGCTATTTCTCTGGTCGATCACCCGGGGGATCTTCCAGCTTGAAGATGATATGTCTAAAACCAACGAAGCTACCCGCGATCCAGTGAATGCTTTAAGTTATGTGGAAAAATGCACTGATCCGGCGCTATTCATACTTCTGGATTTCCATTCTTTCTTGAACGATCAAACCATTATCCGCAAATTAAGAGACTTGGTCAACAATCTTAAAAACACCTACGAAACTTTGCTCATCATCTCACCGGTTTTGACTATTCCTGTTGAACTGGAAAAAGAATTTGTGGTCATTGATTATGAGCTTCCCTGTTTTGAAGAGATGGGTGAGCTTTTAGAAGGAATAATCGAAGTGGTTTCAGCCAGCCAGGACGTGGTTGTCGATCTCAACCCGGAAACCAAGGAGAGGTTGATCCGGGCTTCTTTAGGGCTGACCCGCTCTGAAGCCGAAAACGCCTTTGCCCGGGCGATCGTGCTGGACAAACGGCTGGATAAGGACGATATTGACAAAGTCCTTGAAGAAAAAAAGCAGGCTATCCGCAAAAGCAAATTACTGGAGTATTACGAAGCTAAAGAAGATTTCGGAAATGTCGGAGGATTAGACAATCTCAAGGATTGGCTGTCTAAAAGAAGCGTTGCTTTTACCAAGAAAGCTACAGACTTCGGCCTGCCTCAGCCCAAAGGAATATTGCTTATCGGGGTCCAGGGCTGCGGAAAAAGTTTAACCGCCAAATCTGTCGCCAACTTATGGAAACTGCCGCTTCTGCGGCTGGATATCGGAGCGGTATTCAGCGGTATAGTCGGATCTTCCGAGGAGAATATGCGCCGGGCGATCAAAGCCGCGGAAACCCTTGCCCCCATAATCCTCTGGATCGATGAGATCGAAAAAGGGCTATCGGGAGTGCAGAGCTCGACTTTTTCCGACGCCGGGACATCTGCCAGGGTATTCAGCACTTTTTTGACCTGGCTGCAGGAAAAAACCGCGCCCGTTTTTGTCATCGCCACAGCCAATAACATCCAGCTTTTGCCTCCCGAGCTTTTAAGAAAAGGCCGTTTTGACGAGATATTCTTTGTGGACCTGCCTTCCCTGGAAGAAAGAAAAGAGATCTTTAATATCCATATCAAAAAGAAAAAGCGCGATCCAACTAAGTTCGACCTAGATAGTTTAGCCAGCCAGGCTTCGGGTTACAGCGGCGCGGAGATCGAGGCTGCCGTGATCGCTTCTTTATACGACGCTTTCCTGGAAAACCGGGATATTAATACAGCGGATATCATAAAGAACATAAAAGTCAGCATTCCTTTATCCGTGACCATGAAAGAAGCGATCGATCAAGTCAAGAACTGGGCCAAAGACCGGGCGCGCTGCGCCAGTTCAGTCCAGCTGCAAGCTTCCTCTAAAAAAGAAAGAAAACTCGAGCTTTAAAAATGAAAAAATTTTTAAAACGCTTCCAGCGGCTTGAAAACACGACACTTAGTAAAAACATCCTGCCGGATAAACAGTGGAAGACTTCCAAGCGCTTTACCAAGCTCGAGGTTAATGATAAGAGCATCCAGTTTATTATCGAAGATAAAGTAGCTCCCGAAGAAACAGTTGCCCCGGGCAAACAGTATTTTTTCTTATGCCCTTTTTGCGGAGGGCAGAATTCCGCGGAGCTGGAAACCTGCAGTTACTGCAAGCGCACGCTTAAAAATCAGTATATTTCCGATTATTCCGGCCGGACTAATCTGCTCAAAAAGTGTATTTGCGGGGCCGTCAATCTCAAAGAAAGAAAGAACTGCTGGGTTTGCGGCCGGGATTTTTCTTTATGGGGCGATGAAGCAGTCAAGGAAAGCCCGGAGAATATAATTACCTTAAATATCGACAGTAAAGTTTACCGCTCCACCGATAGGGATCTGCCTCCGGGAATAGTAGCGTTAATGGAGAAGATCCGCCGGGAAGGCTACAGCGAAAAGCTGATCAATGAATGGATGCAGGAGAAGAACGATGAAGTCGAACTGAGAAAAGAAGAGATCCAGACCAGGGTGTCCGAATTCCGCTGGGAGATCTTCTGGAGGGTCGTCGGAGTTGTTTTCGTGGTATTGATCACTTTTGTCAGAATATGGTGTTATGACGGATTGCGGCATTATTAAAAAAAGGCGGAAATATGTCTAGCCATGGGGGAGTAGGAGTAGAACTGTTTGCCCTGGTCCATCTGATCAAATCTATCGTGGATCTGAACCGGGAATACCGGGAACTGACGACCATGCAAACTACTGACGGCAAAATCTACAAAGTCGATCTGGTCACTACTGATGAGAACGGCCGGAATATCGGGTTCCAGAAGACCGCAAAAGGCGATTATAAAGTTATCGCTGATTGCGCGGGCTTGAACAGCGAACAGCTGAAAAAACAAAATAATTTCGTCAAACAGATCCGCCAGCGCTATTCTTACAACAAAGTCATCGAGGAACTCAAAAACCAAGGTTACATCGTCGCTGAAGAAGAAAAAGTCCAGAATAATACCATTCGCCTGGTCGCCAGGAAATGGTCATAGGGGGGATTCATGCCGAATAGCCACGAAATAGAGTTATTTATTTCCGATGACGGAGAGCTCAAAGTGCATATCAAAGGCTTGAAAGGCCCGGGATGCGCAAAAGTTTTGGATTCTTTGGCCAAAGAAATGGGATATCTCAAAGATAAAGAATTAACCGCGGAATACTACGAGAAGCCGCAAACCCAGGATAACAACACTAATTATGATCGAACTGCCTAAAGTTTACACTGCCAAAGAAGTAGAAGATAAATGGTATAAGGACTGGGAAGATAAAAAACTTTTTTCCGCTAAAGTCGATCCTGCGCTCAAACCTTTCTGCATAGTTATTCCTCCGCCCAATGTCACCGGGATCCTGCACATGGGCCATGCCCTTAATGATACCATCCAGGATATTCTGATCCGCTACCACAGGATGAAGGGTGATGAAGCTTTGTGGATGCCGGGTACTGACCATGCCGGTATCGCCACCCAGAACGTGGTCGAGAAATCTATCGCCAAAGAAGGGTTAAAACGCCAGGACCTCGGCCGGGAAAAATTCCTGGAAAGAGTCTGGTCCTGGAAAGAGCAGTACGGCTCGACCATCATCAGGCAATTGAAAAAACTCGGGGCTTCCTGCGATTGGGAAAGAACTCGCTTTACTATGGATGAAGCTTATTCCCAAGCGGTCAAAGAAGTCTTTGTCCGGCTCTACGAAAAAGGCCTCATCTACCAGGGCCAGCGGATCATCAACTGGTGCCCGCGCTGCCAGACCGCCTTGTCTGACGAAGAAGCTCCCCACCAGGACCTCCAGGGAAATTTGTATTATCTGAAATATCCTTTTAAAGACGCTCCTGATAAATTCATCATTGTGGCTACGACCAGGCCGGAAACCATGCTCGGTGACACCGCGGTGGCAGTCAATCCTAAAGACAGCCGTTACAAGAAATTCATCGGCAAGGAGCTGATCCTGCCGCTGGCCAACCGGGTGATCAAGATCATCGCTGACCCGATGGTCGACAAAAAATTCGGCACCGGAGCGGTAAAAGTCACGCCCGCCCATGATCCTAACGATTATGTTTTAGGTAAAAAACACAATTTAGAGTTTATCAATGTCATGTATCCTGACGCCCGGATGAATGGATCCGCTGGAGATTACAAGGATATGGACCGCTTTGAAGCCCGGGAAGTGATCGTCGAGGATTTAAGAGAGCAAGGGCTTTTGGAGAAGATCGTTCCGCACGCTTTATCCGCCGGCCATTGTTACCGCTGCCATACCATTATTGAGCCATATTTATCCAAACAGTGGTTCGTAAAGATGCAGCCATTGGCTGATCCGGCGATCAAAGCGGTAAAAAACGGCCAGATCAAGTTTTACCCCGCCCGCTGGAAAAAAGTTTATTTAAACTGGATGGAAAACATCCAGGACTGGTGCATTTCCCGGCAGATCTGGTGGGGGCACAGGATCCCGGTCTATTACTGTAAAAATTGTCCGGATAAGATCATAGTTTCCCTGATTACTCCTGAAAAATGCCCTGACTGCGGAAAAACCGATATTTACCAGGACGAGGACGTCTTGGACACCTGGTTTTCGTCCTGGCTCTGGCCGTTTGCCACTTTTGGCTGGCCGTTTACAAGTCACAAATCAGAAGAAGAGCTTAAGTATTTTTATCCTACGGCTACTTTGGTCACCGCCCCGGAGATCATCTTCTTCTGGGTGGCCAGGATGATCATGGCCGGATTAGAATTCATGAAAGATATCCCGTTCAAAGACGTTTACATCCACGGGACAGTGCGGGATATCGAAGGCAAAAAAATGTCCAAGTCTCTGGGCAATGTCATTGATCCGCTGGAGATCATTAACGAGTACGGAACTGACGCCTTGCGTTTTAGCCTGATCTCGATCACCGCCCAGGGCCAGGATGTTTTTCTTTCCAAAGAGCGTTTTGAACAGGGCCGCAACTTTGCCAATAAGATCTGGAACGCCTCGAGATTCGTGCTCTTGAACTTGGAAGGAGAGGGCATTAAAACCGATTTGTGCGTGTTCTTCAAAAAAGAAAATCTCGACCTGGCCAGCCGCTGGATCTTAAGCCGCTTTTATTCTACTTTAAAAGAACTGAACAAAAACATCGAGGCTTATAAATTCAACGAAGCGGCGAATCTTTTGTACCATTTTTTCTGGCATGAATACTGCGACTGGTACCTGGAAATGATCAAACAGGACATTAAAAGCCCGCATAACCAGGTAGTGATGTTCAAGATCCTGGAAAAGTTCCTGCGGGCCGCGCACCCGTTCATGCCTTTTATCACTGAAGAGATCTGGCAGAAGTTGAGCCCTGACTCCGGCTCGATCATGGTCTGCCCCTGGCCGCACGTCCAGGAGCAGATAATCGACCGCAAGATCGAAACTAAAATGGCCGCGGCTTTTGAGATCATTACCGGGATCAGGAACCTGCGCGCTGAAATGGAGATCGCGCCGGGCCTGGAGATCAAAGCGGTGATCTTTACCGGGAACATTACCAACAGCTCGACCATCAATTCTCTTATCCCGCACATCAAGAAACTTGCCCGCCTGAGCGATCTGGCTGTAGAAGAAGATTTCAAGCATTTAAAATCCTCACTTACTACGCTGGTAAAAGACATGCATATCTCCATACCTTTGGAAGGCGTAGTTGACATAGAAAAAGAAAAAGCCAAACTCGATGAAAAGATCCAAAATGCGGAAAAGGCGATCATTGCCAAAAAGAATACCCTGGCCAACAAAAATTTTATCGAGCGTGCGCCGGAAGAAATCGTAGAAAATGAAAAATCAAAATTAAAAGAACTTGAAGATACCTTACGCAAACTAAAGGAGGTGAGGCATGGTCTCCAATAACAAATATTTCCTTTCTCATGAAGAACCCCGGCTGGATCCTAACAAACTTGATCTGGTCATTCGTCACGCCTTGCTGGAAGACGTCGGTAAAGGCGATATCACCACCACCCTCACAATCCCTAAGAACAAAAACCTGAAAGCCAATATCATCGCCAAGGAAGATTGTTTGCTTTGCGGAATGGAAGTCCTGGAACGGGTTTTTCAGATCGTAGATAAAGAGATCAAGATCGTCCCTAAAGCTAAAGAGGGCCAGAAGCTTAAAAAAGGAAAAGTCGTGGTTGCCCTCGAGGGGAAAGCCCACGGGATCCTGGAAGGCGAAAGAGTGGCCTTGAACCTGTTAAGCCATCTTTCCGGGATCGCCACTAAAACCCGGGAATTCGTGGAAATGGCCCAGCCCCACAAAGTCAAGATCACCGATACCCGCAAAACCATGCCCGGGCTTCGCGAACTGCAGAAATACGCGGTCAGGATCGGCGGCGGATTTAACCACCGCATGGCTTTGGATGAGATGATCTTGATCAAAGACAACCATCTTCAGGTCACCGACGGATATACTCAACTGCCCAAGGTTCCCAAAGGCTATAAGATCGAGATCGAAGTCGAGAATCTGGATGAATTCAAGCACGCTTTGAAATTCAAACCTGACGTGATCATGCTGGACAATATGAAACTCGAAGACATAAAAAAAGCGGTGGAGATCCGCAACGAGACTAAATTTAACAGCCATCATCCCCAGACCAAACTGGAAGTTTCCGGCGGGATAACCCTGGACACTTTAAAAGACGTTGCCGCCACCGGAGTAGATTTGATCTCGGTAGGAGAATTGACCCATTCAGTAAAAGCCATAGACTTCGGCCTAGACGTCATTTAAAAAATAGGGGACAGGTCCCATTTATTTTTGTGCGGGAAAACCTTTCAGAAATAAATGGGACCTGTAAATGGGACCTGTCCCCTATTTTTTCCTCTATTTTTCTACCATGGATAAATTCAAGTTAGTTTCCAAATTCCAACCTCAGGGCGACCAGCCTAAAGCGATCGGCCTGCTTTTAAAGTCATTTTCCTCCGGTAAAGCTTATCAAACCCTTTTAGGTGTAACCGGCTCGGGAAAGACTTTTACTCTGGCTAATGTCATTTCCCAGCTTAACCTGCCCACGTTAGTCGTCTCTCACAACAAAACCCTGGCCGCCCAGCTTTATTCCGAGTTCAAAGAATTTTTTCCGCATAATGCGGTTGAGTATTTTGTTTCCTATTACGACTATTATCAGCCCGAGGCTTACATTCCTTCCACTGACACTTACATTGAAAAAGATTCCTCGATCAATGACCGCCTGGACCGACTGCGCCTTTCGGCGACCAGCTCCTTGATGTCGCGTAAAGACGTGATCATCGTGGCTTCGGTATCCTGTATTTATAACCTGGGATCACCCGATGATTACGTCAACTCCCTGGTTTTTATCGAAAAAAACCAGACTGTAACCCGGGACCAGGTAATTTCTAAATTGATCGCCATACAATATGAAAGAAACGACTACGAATTTGTCCGGGGAAAGATCAGAGTAAGAGGAGACGTAGTGGAAATTTTCCCGGCTTATAAAGAAACCGCGATCCGGGTGGAACTTTTTGGGGATACGGTTGAGAAGATCTCCGAGATCAACCCGATATCCGGGAAAATAATCGCCTCGGTTGACCGGATCGGCATCTACCCGGCTAAGCACTTTATCGCCGCTCCGGAGATGATCGATTCCGCCATCAAGAACATTCTCATTGAGCTGGAGGGACAGTTAACGGTTTTAAAAAAGCAGAATAAGCTTTTGGAAGCCCAAAGGCTTAACCAGAGGACCCGTTATGATATGGAAATGCTTAAAGAAGTAGGCTTCTGCCACGGGATCGAGAATTATTCCCGCCATTTATCCGGCCGGCCGGAGGGGTCCCGGCCCTATTGCCTACTGGATTACTTTCCGGAAGATTTTTTGGTAATTATTGATGAGTCGCATGTTACTCTTCCCCAGATCAGGGGGATGTTCGAAGGCGACAAAGCCCGCAAAACTACCCTGGTGAATTACGGCTTCCGGCTGCCGTCTGCCCTGGATAACCGGCCGTTAAGGTACGCTGAGTTTGAAGAACTGGTAAAAAAGGAGATCTTTGTCTCCGCCACTCCGAATGAGTTTGAGCTGAAAAAAAGCCAAGCTGAGGTGGTCGAGCAGATCATCCGCCCCACCGGATTGATCGATCCCCAGATCATCATCAGGCCTACAGAAGGGCAGGTGGAAGACCTGGTCCAGGAGATCCGCAAACGCGCCCTGGTCAACGAAAGGGTCCTGGTCACCACTTTGACCAAGCGCATGTCCGAAGATCTGACTACCTATTTACAAGATAAGGATTTAAAGGTAAAATATCTACATTCCGATATCCAGACTATTGAGCGCTCCAAGATCCTGCGCGATCTGCGCAAAAAAGAGTTTGACTGCCTGGTAGGGATCAATCTTTTACGCGAAGGCCTGGATCTGCCGGAAGTTTCGCTGGTAGCTATTCTGGACGCCGATAAAGAAGGTTTCCTGCGCTCAGCTACTTCCTTGATCCAGGTTTCGGGAAGGGCAGCCAGGAACATTAACGGCACCGTGATCATGTACGCGGACACTTTGACCGGTTCGATAAAAAAAGCCGTTGCCGAAAGCAACCGGCGCCGGAAGATCCAACTTGAATTCAACGCCAAGAACAAGATCACTCCGCGTTCCATCCAGAAAGCGATCAAAGAAGGGATCGAGGATCTGGCCCAAGTTGAGGAGTTCGTAGCTAATTTGACCGGAGAAGCCCGAGATGAATACGAACTGAGAAAATACATCTCTGATCTGGAATATTCCATGGAACTCGCGGCCAGAAACCTGCAATTCGAAGAAGCAGCTAAATTACGCGACGAAATTAAAAAAATGAAAAAAGTAGGGCCCAAATGAACCTAGCTATCGACATCGGCAACTCCAGCATTACTTTCGGGATCTTTAAGGACAATAACCTGCTTAAGCGCTTGAGCTTGCCTACGCGGCCTTATTGTTACAATATCTTCCTGTCCAAACTTTTCCGGCATTATGCCTTTGAGGCAGTAATTGCGGCCAGCGTGGTTCCTGATGCTACGAAAGCTCTGGAAAATGCTCTCAAACAGCTCCGGATTAAAAAGCCGCTGATCCTGGGAAAAAATCTGGTTGTGCCGATAAAGAACCTTTATCAGTTCCCTAAGCAAGTCGGACAGGATAGGCTGGTTAATGCTTTTGCCGTTATAGAGCTTTACGGCGCTCCGGCAATTGTAGTCGATTATGGCACAGCCATAACTTTTGACGCTATTTCCGCTAAAAAAGAATATTTAGGAGGGCTGATCCTTCCGGGAATAGAGACCTCATTAGCTGCTTTAGAGGAAAAAACCGCTTTATTGCCCCGGATCAAGCTCAGCCAACCTCCCAAAAACATAATCGGTAAAAATACCCGCGAGAGCATACTTAGCGGAGTGATCTTTGGCTTTGCCAGCCTTACTGACGGCGTTGTTAAAAAGTTAAAACATAAATTCGGTAAAAATACCCTAGTTATAGGCACTGGAGGAAATATCAAGTTCATTTCCCCTTACTGCCAAGAATTTTCAGCAATAGATATAAATCTAACTCTTAAAGGCTTAAACCTTATCCTAAAATAAAGGGGACAGGTCCATTTATTTTTACAAAAGGCTTTTAGGCTGAATAAATGGACCTGTCCCCTTTATTTTTTCTTGACAACATGTGATTTTATTAGTATATTTATGATTATCGTAGATATGCTAAAAAAAGGGGTGAGTATGGTAAAGTCTAATGAGATTTTAACCGCTAAACAAGTTGCTGAATACCTGCACATTCATCCTTTGACCGTGCACAGATATGCGCGGGAAGGAAGAATCCCGGCTTTTAAGATCGGAACGGATTGGAGGTTCCATCGGAAATATATTGAAAAATGGATCAAACAAAAGGTGTCTTCCAATAACGACGCCGGCAAACAGGGCTCCAAACTGTTTGCAAAGGTATAATATGCATACCTTTGCTTTCTTATTTAATCCAGTAGATATGCGCCACATCCGAGAATTTTGGCCTTTGACCCACTTAATGCCTGATTTTTTAGTAAAAACCTTTCTTAAAGACCAGGGCTTTAAGATATCCCAGCTTAAAAGTTTCAAATCATCCCAGGAAAAAGAGATCCAGGGTTATTTTATTGTTGCTCCGATGCTCCCCGAACAAATGGCAGAGCTGGATGAAGAAATGGTTCTGGACAAAATAATCACTGCCAGCTATTTAGCCAGAGACTTAGGCGCTGAGCTCTTAGGCCTGGGCGGGTATGCTTCTGTGGTAGCGGATAAAAAGCCGATGCTTCACAAACACCTCAAGACTCCGGTAACCAGCGGCACCAGCCTGACTGCCTGGTCAGTGATCGAAGCTTTGCACCGGATAGCTAAAACTAAAAAAATAGTGCTCAAAAATTCCACTCTGGCCATAACCGGGGCGGTTAGCTCCATCGGGAGCTTGTGCGGCCGAAAACTGGCCCAAAACTTTTCCCGGATCATTCTTTGCGATAAAAATCCTCAAAAACTGGAGAAACTGCGCCAGGATATCCTGCAGTTGAATGATCTCGAGGTGATCATTGAAGAAGACGCGCCTAAAGCGATCCAGAACGCGGATATAATCATCGCTGCCAGCGCGGAAAAAGATTCGTCTTTTAACCTTGAAGGCCTAAAACCCCAGGCCATTATCCTGGATGTTTGCCTTTCCCGTAACCTGACATCCAAAAATAATCACCGCCAGGATATTGTGATCCTTGAAGGCGGGATCGTCAAACTTCCGCCTCAAGCCCATTCGCATATAAATATGGGACTGCCTAAAGATATGGTTTGCGCGTCTATGGCCGAAACCATGATCCTGGCATTTGAAGAAAAATTCGCGACTTGTTCCCTGGGCGAAAACATTAACCTGGATAAACTCGAACCTATTGCCAACCTTGCGGTCCGTCACGGTTTTGAAATATTTGTGCCGGGCGCTGTAGTGCTATAAATGTGGTATTGGCTATTTTCCCGGATATTTTTTTTCGTGTTCAAGTGCTTTTTCGGGCTTAAAGTCGAAGGGCTGGAAAATTTACCGCAAAAAAGTAATTTCATCATTGTTTCCAATCATAATAGCTTCCTTGATCCCGCGGTTTTCATGGCTGCAATACGCAATAAGATTTACTGCATTGCCTTACGGGAGATTTACAAGATGTCCTGGCTAGGCTGGTTCCTGGAAGTGACCCATACTCTACCCAGCGGAAGCTCTTCGCAAAAAGCCATCGATATGCTGCTCAAGAATAAGAACATCGGGTTATTCCCTGAAGGCGGGGTGAGTCGCGACGGAAAACTTAAAGAGTTCCGCAGGGGAGCGGCGCTTTTAGCGCTTAAAACCGGAAGGCCCATCGTACCCTGCGCGATTATAGGAACATTTGAAGCGCTGCCTTTTGGTTCACGGATTCCAAAAAGACGCACATTGAAGCTTAAAATCGGAAAACCTATCTTTTTGGGCAGGGAATTCGACCACTACATCGAAGATTCACTGCTCCAGGAAGGCATTTTTAGAGTACGCAATACTATCGAAGGGATGCTTGATGCCGGATAACGAAGGGATCGAGATCAAAGTTTCAAAAATAATACCCGCTGAAAAATGGCGGGTAGTCCGTCTCCTGACCAAAGTCTGGGAATTTCCTAGCTTTATTCCGAGCGTTAAAGAAGTCGCTGTCATCAATAAAAAACATAATGTCATGCAAACAAAGTGGCGCGTGCAGATCGAAGGCGTCCCGATCACCTGGATCGAAGAGGATACGCTTACCGCGCATGAAAACGCGATTTATTTTAAAGCGATTGAAGGAGACCTGGCGGATTTTCACGGAAAATGGACCTTTAGCCAGCATCCCGAAGGAACAGAGGTTGCGGTAACAGTCTATATAAAAGTAGGTATCCCCGCATTTAAAGAATTTGCCGACGCCTACATTTCAAATTTGATCACCAAAAATTTTCAGGCCATACTCGATGCCCTGGAACGCCGCCTGATATCCACAAAATACAAGAACTATAAAAGCGGAGACACGGAAAAAATCGCGGGATTCGGGATCATCGGCCATCTCTATAATTATTACCACCTCGAACAAAGCCTGAAGATGCTTAAACCCGATTTTAAAATGCCTTCCCGTGAATTTATCAGCCATCTCTATCATTTGACCCCCTCGTTCAAGCTTTGCGACATCAAAGGATTTAGATCAAAGACCGGAGAGACTGTTGACGGCTGCATGGTCGTGGCTACATTTATCCCGGACATGATCGAAAAAGACATGTGGCTGGTCTACTCCAAGGTTGTCAAAGCCTGCAAGGTCGCAGAGAAAAGCGGAGTCGGGATCGTTGCACTGGGCGGATTTACTTCTATCGTTTCGGAACGGATCGGCCATCAGATCTCGGAGGACGTCGAGGTCCCGGTCACGACCGGCAATGCTTTCACCGCGGCCATGACCATAGACGGTGTAACCAAGGCGGCAAGCCTGGTGGGGCTTGACCTGGCCCAAGCTAAGCTTGCGATCATCGGCGGAACCGGCGACATCGGCAGCGGCTGCGCCCGGGTCCTGGTGGACAAAGTGCGCAAATTGATCATTACCGGAAAAACCAAAGCTAACCTTAAAGCTGTCGGCACTGAGCTGGCTCGCAAGAAAAAGGCAAAGATAGTCGCGACCCTGGATAACAAGAAGGCGGTCGAAGATGCGGATATTATCATCGCAGTGGCCAGCTCCAGCGCCTCCATCCTGGACACGAGCTGGTTCAAACCCGGGGCTATTGTCTGCGATGTCGGCTTTCCCAAAAACATCTCCTACGCTCCGGTGACCCGGAACGATATCCTGGTCTTCTCCGGCGGGCTGACCAAACCGCCCTCACAGATATGTTTCCCCATCGATGTCGGACTGCCATCGCCGGACACTCTCTACGGGTGTTTCTCGGAATCAATTATCCTCGCCCTTGAAAAACGGTATGAAAATTTCAGCTTTGGCAAAGGCAATATTACGCCGGAAAAGATAGACGAGATACGTTCCCTGGGCGCCAAGCACGGCTTCCAAGTCGCTGACTTTTACTGGGGACACCAGAAGATCGACCAGGCGCTTCTTGATCAGGTAAAACAACACATAAAGCCCAAAAGCTAGATGGCGCATTTAGAAACAGATATAGTGATCGTCGGATCGGGCGCGGGCGGCGCGACCCTGGCGAAAGAACTTTCCCTAAGCTCTAAACAAGTGACGCTGGTCGAACAAGGCGCGTTACATCCGCAGAACAAGCTGGGTTCTGAAATCCTTGCCTACGGCTTCTACGAAAAACACGGCCTTCGCAGCAGGACAGAAGAAGGGGTCTTTTACTATCGTGCGTTCATGGCCGGCGGCACAACGGTAGTCAGTTGCGGCAATGGCATCCGTTGCCTGGAAAAAGAACTCCAGGAACTGGGAATTGATCTTAGCGAAGAATTTCTCGAGGCCGAAGAGGAACTTGGCATAAAGCCAGTCCCCGATGCCTTTATCCGGGAAAACACAAAGAAGATCATGCAGGCTGCTGATGCGCTTGGCTACCACATGCAGCCGATGCCTAAATTCATCGATTTCAAACGCTGTATCTCCTGCGGTAATTGCGTCCTCGGCTGCCAAAGCGGCGCCAAATGGTCTGCCGCAAAATCATGCCTGGAGGCGAAACACAAGGGTGTTTCCCTGATCGAAGGGCTGACAGTAGACCGGGTGCTCTTTGAGGATGGCTGCGCAATAGGCGTGGAAGGGCACAACCTGAAGGGCGAAAAAACCAAGATCACCGCTCGTATCGTCGTGCTTGCGGCAGGCGGCATTGGCACGCCGATCATCCTTCAGAACTCAGCTATCGCCGCGGGAAATAAACTTTTCCTGGACTTGTTTACCGTTACGATGGGCTTGACCAGCAGTATTGGGATGGCCAGTGAGATCCCCATGGCGGCCGTGCACAAAAACCAAGGTTTTATACTTTCACCCTTCATCGATACGCCCTTTGTCCTGGCATCAGTTATTCCCACGACGTTGCGCCACGGTTTCAATATGTCGCAGCGAGACCATTTGCTCGGGATCATGACCAAGATACAGGATGATTCGATCGGGCGGGTTAGTGCCTCCGGGAAAATACAAAAAACATTGACGGAACAGGACGCCGCAAAACTGGAACAAGGAATGCAAATTTCCGAAGAGATCCTGATCAAATCCGGGGTCAAACCTCAAACGATCATGAAGACGAAAGTGCGCGGCGCCCACCCCGGCGCCACTGCGGCGATAGGAGAGGTAGTAGACACCAACCTCCAGACCAAGATAAAACAGCTCTTTGTTTGTGACGGTTCGGTATTGCCTGTATCACCGGGACTGCCGCCGATCCTGACTATCGTGGCCTTAGGAAAACGCTTGAGCAGACATCTGCGGACCATATGATACCATTGTACGGGATTTCCAATTTTCTGATCGCGATCACCAGCCTGGCGATATCGATCCTGGTCTTTATCCACGGCGCGCGGAACAAGACGAACAGGATCTGGGTCATGCTGTCGATGTCCATCGCCACCTACGGATTCGGCGCGTACATGGTCTCGCTTTCACGCAGCCCGGACACCGCGTTCTTCTGGTGGCAGATCGCCTACATCGGGATCATCCTGATCCCGGTTATGTTCTACCATTTTGTCTGCTCTTTTCTGGGCATCAAGCGTCCGCGAATGTTAAGGATAATGTACGCCGCCTCTTTTGCGTATTTGCTCCTCTGTTTCCTGCGCAAAGACATCTTCCTGGGCCAAGTTTCCCTATTCTTTAAAGACTCAAAGATCTTTGCCCCCGGTTACTGGGTATACCCTGCCAGCCCATTCCTGAAATCATTTATTATCTTCTTCTTCATAGGCACAGCGATAGTTTCTCATATCGAGATGATCAAAGGATACCGCAAAACAGCCTCTTCGAAGAATCGCAACCAGATCAGGTATTTCTTTCTCGGCACCATAACCGGCTTTATCGGAGGGGGAACATCGTTTCTGCCGTGTTTTGGGATTGCAATGTATCCTGTGTTCAATATCGCCCTCATAATCTATCCTTTGATCACCAGCTATACCATTTTTAAGTATCGGTTGATGGAGCTTTCAGTCGTCATCACCCGGACAACGATATTTGTGGCAGTCTATTCGCTGCTTCTGGGGCTGCCGTTTGCCGTTGCCATCGGCCTGCGGAGTTGGCTGATGGATGCGTTCGGCGCAAACTGGTGGACCGTGCCTTCAGGCCTGATGGCCATTGCCGCCACGACCGGGCCGTTTATCTATATTTATTTCCAGCGCAAGGCAGAAGACATGCTTCTCAAGGAACAGCGCCACTATCAGGAAATCCTGAAGCAGGCAGCACAAGGTATGCCGCGCATCAGAAACCTGAACAAGCTGCTCTCTTTTTGCGTGGACATAATCATGGAAAACGTCCGCATATCGCACGCGGCGATCTACCTGTTCGAAGAAAAAAGAAAACAGTATATCCTCAAGGCCGGACGCGGCCTTATGAAAGACCAGCCTGTTTCAATCCAGGAAATGAGCGGGCTTGTACAGTGGTTCAAAGCGCATAAGGACCCCATCATATACGAAGAGGTCAAAAGGCGGTCGGAAGACAACGCCCAACCCATCTTTAACCAATTGGAACGCCAGATGCGCGACATTTCCGCAAGCCTTCTGGTGCCTGAATTTCTGGAAGACAAGCTGCTGGGGATACTGCTGTTAGGCAGCAAACTTTCCGGCAAAACATATACCACCGACGATTTAAACATCTTCTCGGTTTTGGCCAGCCAATCTGCCTTGGCTATTGAAAATGCCTCTCTCTATGAAAATATCGAAACTCAGGTCAAAGAACGGACAAAAGAACTTGTCGACGTGCAAAAACAGCTGGTCCACGCCGAAAAACTGGCTACTGTGGGTACTTTAGCCGGAGGGGTGGCCCATGAAATAAACAATCCCCTAACCGCGATCCTGACCAATGTCCAAATGCTTCTGTCTGATAATGAACTGGACCGGGAATCACTGGAAATGATCGAAGAAGCGACCAAGCGCTGCAAAACCATAGTCCAAAAACTGATGACATTTTCTCAAAAACCCATGGCTAACACCATGATGTATCAGGTCAACATTCTTGATGTCATCCAGCACACAGTTAATTTCTTAAAATTCCAGTTGGAGCAGGAAAATATTACTTTAGAAGTTCAGGCCGATAAAAACACTTACCTGGTTCTGGCTAACCACGACGAACTGGGGCAGGTTTTGACCAACATCGTCTTAAACGCCAAAGACGCGATCAGGCAGGTCAAAAAAAGCGGCACGGTCTATATAACCATTTCTGAAAACGAAAACCAAACTTTGATCAGCATTAAAGATGACGGAGCCGGAATACCAAAAGCAATATTAAACCGGATTTTTGATCCTTTTTATACCACTAAGGAAGTCGGCAAAGGGCTGGGGCTGGGATTATCCATTTGCCAAACCATTATTGAAAAACATAAAGGGAAGATATTAGTGGAATCACAAGTCAATAAAGGTTCGACATTTACTATACAACTGCCTAAGTTTAAACAACAACCTAAAAATACCGAAGCATTAAAATAACGGAAAGGATGGTTAAATATGGCCAAAAAGATCCTGGTAATCGACGATGAGGCAATGATCACCAAAAGCCTGCAAAAACTGCTTAAAAAACAGGGTTATGAAGCGACTATAGTTTCAAACGGGAAAGAAGCTTTGGAAAAGATCAAAGTTGAGGATTTTGACCTTTTAGTCCTGGATATCCGGATGCCGGAAATGGACGGCATTGAGACCATCAGGAACGCCCGGCAGATCCGCTCCCAGCAGTCCAAACTACAGATCCCGGAAGTGGTTATTACCGGATACGCCGATGAAGAGAAGTATAAGAGCGCCGTGGAGTTAAAAGTCTCGGCCTATTTATATAAACCTTTTGATACCAGCGAATTTCTTGCTATAATAAAAAAGAATTTAAAATGATACTAAAAGATAAAATTGCCATAATCAGCGGAGCTTCGCGGGGGATCGGCCGCGCCATAGCCTTGGAACTGGCCAAAGAAGGCTGTCATATTTCATTTAGCTATCTTAAGAATGAAAGCGAAGCTAAAAAATTAGAAAATGAGATCGTCAAATTTGGCCGAAAAGCCAAAGCCTATTGCGTGGATATTAAAGATTACGACGCTGTAACTAACTGGGTCAACCAGACCAAAGAATCTTTCCAAGGGTTGGATATCGTGGTCAATAACGCCGGGATCATTAAAGATAAAGCTTTGATGTTCATGGACAAAGCTGACTGGCAGGAGGTGATCGATACCAACCTTACCGGCGTGTATAACTTAAGCCACGCCGCGATCATCGGCTTTATGAAGCAAAAAAGCGGCAACATTATCAATATCAGCTCGGTCAGCGGGATCATCGGCTTGCCCAAACAGTCCAATTACTCCGCTTCTAAAGCCGGAATGATCGGATTTACCAAAGCCCTGGCCAAAGAAGTCGCTCCTTACAATATCCGGGTCAATGCCGTGGCCGCCGGATTCATTGAAACTGACATGACCAAAGACTTTAAAGAAACGATGAAGAACAAGATGCTGGCCCAAATCCCTCTAGCCAGGTTCGGAAAAGCAGAAGAAGTAGCGCACTCGGTAAAATTCCTGGCCAGCGATGCAGCTAATTACATCACCGGCGAAGTCATCGTGATTGACGGCGGTTTATCCATGGCTTAAATAAACCTTGCAGCTGTAATTTGAAAATTTGATTCTTGACAATAGGGATTTCTTTTTGTATACTAGTTCTTAGTTAGTATACAATTATGTTTACTTAAGGTGAACGTATGGAGAAAGATTTCGCTCTGCGGGAAGCCGCGCGGATCGGCATCGACGTGCAGCAGGTCATCCGGGAAGAAGCTGAACTGATCGTGCTCAAAGCGCTGTTTGAGTCAGTGATCTCCGACGCGCTCATTTTTAAAGGCGGAACTGCTCTGCGTTTGATCTACAGCTCGCCGCGTTTCTCTGAAGACCTTGATTTTTCAACAACCGCCACAATAAGCGCCCGCGATTTTAAGACCGTAATCTATAAAATAATCTCCGCTGACAGCCGTTTTTCGCTCAAAGACCTGGCTAGCAAATATTACACCCACCTGGCGGAAATCCGGATCAAAGAAACCTGGCAGAATATGGCTTTATCGCTTAAAATTGAGGTTTCACGCCGGCCTGAGGTCAAGAAAAAAAATGACCGAGCCAACGCTTTGGCAAAATCATCTGTAACTAACCTGACTATTTTAACCACCGCTTTTACCTTAGAACGGATCCTCAAAGATAAATTACTTATGCTCAAAGAGCGTAAAATGCCGCGGGACGTTTTTGATGCCTGGTTTATCTGTCAGAAAACCGGGGAAAAATTTGATCAAAATAAATTCGGCTATCCCAAAGGCAAAATTCGCCAGGAATTGAGAAAATTTTTGCCGCGCAATTATTATCCTGTGGTTGAGGAACTGGAGGCGCGCAATGCGTAATGTCTATGAAACTCTGCTAGCCGCTGAAAAACGTTTTTTAAGCTCACGGGAAGTGGGCCGCCTGCTTGATCTTAAACCGGCAAACAGAAAAGTAACCTTAAGCCGCCTGACCAAACAGAAGGTCTTACACCGCCTGCGGCGCGATCTTTATGAAATCGCCTTGAAACCTTCAGATGTACTTGAAGCCGCCAATAGCATTTATCAACCTAGCTACCTTTCCTTTACCTATTGCCTGGGAAAACTTGGGCTCCTCAACCAGATCGCCTATGAAATAGAGTTCGCTACCCCCAGGAGAACAAAACATCTCAAGATAAACGATCGCAGCATTGTCTTCCGCCAGATCAAAAAGGAGCTTTTTTTCGGCTATACGCTTAAAGACGGCGTATTTATTGCCGATCCGGCTAAGGCGCTTCTGGATACTCTGTATCTTAAAAATAAAGGGCTCACCGAACTTAGTCAGACGGAGTTGAACCTCAAAGGGTTTAACAAAAATAAATTCCTGGCGTTGAGCAAAAAATTCCCCCTGAACGTTCAACAAGACGCCCTAAAGCTGGCAAAAAACATGGAAAAACGATGGAAAAAAGAGTAGTTATAACCGGAGTGGGAGTTATCGCTCCTAATGGCATCAATAAAGAAAATTTCTGGAAGGCCTTAAAAGAAGGCCGCTCCGGGATCAAGCCGATCACTTTATTCGACACTGCTTTTTTCAAAACCAAGACAGCCGGAGAATGCTCGGATTTCAACGCCGAAGAATTCCTGGGCGTCAAAGGTTTACGCAACCTCGACCGGGCCACGAAATTAGTTTTGTCCGCGTCAAAATTGGCCATTGAAGACGCCAAATTAATTATAACCGACGAAAATACAGACGATGTGGGAGTGGTCACCGGAACCACGCTTTCTTCGCTCTGGGATCTGGCGGAGTTCAGCAAAGAAGTTCATGAAGAAGGACCGCAATTCGCCAGCCCCGGGCTTTTTCCGCCGACGACCATGAATTTCCCTTCCAGCCAGATCTCGATCTGGTATAAGATCAAAGGATTTAACACCACCATCTCCACCGGATTTACCGCCGGTTTGGACAGCCTTAAATACGCTTTTGATTTTATCCAGGCTGACCGGGCAAAAGCTATTTTAGTCGCCGGGGTTGAAGGATTATCCTTCCCGGGTTTTGTGGGATTTAATAAAATTGATTTCCTGGCCGGGATCAGGGGCGAAGAGATCTGCTGCCCTTTTGATTTGCGCCGGAACGGAATAATCCTGGGAGAAGGAGCAGCCGTCATAATAGTGGAAGATGAAGAAAGCGCCAAAGCCCGCAATGCCAACATCTTGGCTGAAGTGCTTTCCGTAGAATCGACTTTTGACGCCTTCAGGGCCGCCAAGTATTCGCCTAAATCTGAAGGGCTGATCGAATCCATGTCCCGGGCCATAAAAAAGTCCGGGTTAAGCGAAGAGGAGATCGATTGCATCTCTTCCGCGGCGAATTCAGTTCTCCTGCAGGACAAGCTGGAAACCGCGGCGATCAAAAATGTCTTCAAAATGTATTCTAAAACTATTCCTGTTAGCGCCATAAAATCGATGATCGGGGAAAGCGTCAGCGCCTCCGGCTGCTTTCAGGTTGCGGCTTCTGTAGCGGCTTTAGCCGAAAATCTGATCCCTCCCACGATAAATTACCGAGAAAAAGACCCGGAATGCGATCTGGATTATGTCCCTAATAAAGCCCGGAAACAGGAACTCAACAACATCATGGTAAATTGTTTCGGCCCCGGCGGCAATAATGCCACGGCAATTATCTCTAAATACAACTAAAAGAGGTGTAAAATGGCGGAAAATATGGAGAAAGAAATAGCGAAACTCGTCTCGGAAGTCATCGAGATCCCTGAGGCCGACATCAAACCTGACGCGGATTTTGCCAATGACCTGGGAGTTGACTCAATGAAAGCCATTGAGATCGTGGCCGCGGTAGAAAAAAAATACAAAGTGATCGTTCCGGAAAAAGATATTCCCAAGATCCGGTCTCTTAAAGAAGTTATCGAAATGGTCAAATCATTAAAGAAAGCCTAATACCATGGGATGGGGACTGAAAAAGATTAAAAGTATCTTGCCGCAAAGAGAGCCGTTTTTGTTTGTGGATGAAGTAACCAAGATCGAAAGAGGCCAGCATATTACCGCCAAAAAATATCTTGACCCCAATGAACCCTTCTTTAAGGGGCATTTTCCGGGAAATCCTATCATGCCCGGAGTATTGACCATTGAAGCCATGGCCCAAGCCGGGATCTTGTTGTACGCCACTGCCAAACCCAAAATAGCTAAAACCAACCCTCAGTATTTTTTGAAAAAAGCGGAAACCGAATTTTTAAGCCCGGTATTTCCCGGAGATACCTTGATTTTAGATGTTCACCGGGTAAAGATCCTGGATTATGTTGGCGTGATCAGCGCTGAAGCCCGGGTAAAAGATAAGAAAGTGGCTAAAATGACCTGTTTTTTCGCGGTGAAAAAAAATGAGAAGTAACCGCCGGGTAGTGGTTACCGGGCTGGGAGCGGTGACATCCTTAGGCATCGGCAAAGATGCTTTCTGGGAAGGCATAACTCACGGCAAATCCGGAATATCCGAAGTTACCGGATTTGACACTAGCGCCTTCAAATGCCATATGGGAGGAGAAGTAAAGAGCTTCAACCCGGAAGAGTTCATTCCTAAAAGAAAAGTCAGATTCCTGGGAAGAGCTTCCCAGTTAGCCATCGCCGCCGCGTCCTTAGCCCTTAAAGACGCGAATATCTCCAGTAAAGATATCCCCAATAAAAAAGTTGGAGTTATTCTCGGCACTACCACGGGGGAAAAGCCGATGGAAGATTTAATCCGTTCCTGGGCTCAAAGCGGGCTTAAGGATCTGGACCGCTCCAAGATATTCCAAGCCGCGGTGAATAATATTTCCGCCAACGTGGGCATAGAATTTAACGCCACAGGTTTAAATTATCTTATTCCCACAGCCTGCGCCGCGGGAAATTACGCTCTCGGCTACGCTTATGACCAGATCCAAAACGGTGACCTGAATTTCGCTCTGGCCGGAGGAGCAGACTCTTTTTCCCGTTCCGCTTTTGCCGGATTCCAAAGATTATACGCCATGTCCCCGGATATCTGCCGGCCTTTTGATAAAAATAGAAAGGGCATGCTTTTAGGAGAGGGAGCGGGGATCTTGCTTTTGGAATCATATGAGAGTGCTCGAAAAAGAAACGCCCCTGTTTACGCTGAAGTCATCGGCTACGGTTTATCCTGCGACGCCTTTCATCCCACCATACCTAAACTGGATGGGATCAAAAAAGTAATGGAAAAAACCTTTAAGGACGCCGCGATCTCTCCGGATGAGGTAGATTACGTCTGCGCCCACGGCACCGGCACCACCCAGAATGACAAAGAAGAGTCTGCGGCGATCAATTACTTATTCGGCGGAAGGAAAGTCCCGGTCAGCTCCATCAAGTCCATGTTAGGCCATACTATGGGCGCGGCCTCAGCCCTGGAATCGATCAGCTGCTGCCTGGCCATCAAAAACAGCCTTATCCCGCCCACCATAAATTTTGAAACTCCTGATCCTGATTGCGACATTGATTGCGTTCCCAATACTCCCCGAAAAGCCGATCTTAAAGTGGTCTTAAATAACTCTTACGCCTTTGGGGGCAACAACTGCTGTGTAGCTTTCGCGAAAGTTTAAACTATGCCTATCCTTAAAAATAGAAGAGTGGTGATTACCGGAGTCGGCCCGATCTGTGCTATCGGCTTTGGTAAAAATGACCTTTGGAATTCGATCCTTAAAGCACGAACCGGATTAGCCCAACAGGAATTCAAAGTTGACGGAGAGCTTTGGGACAAATTCTGGCTGCATAAGATCAACAATTTCGATATCAATAAATTCAAAATCGATCCTCAGGCATTAAAAGATATTTCCAACTGGAAGCAAGGAAAACCTGACCTGGACCTCTTTTATCTTTTAGCCGCGGTTAAATTAGCTTTAGATGACAGCAAATTATCTTATGACCAGAAAAACAATAACATTGGATTATTTTTGACCGTGGAACACCCCGGTTTTGAGCCATTCCTGACAGACCTTCTTGAAAAAGCAATGGATTACTCCACTACTTCTAGAAAAGAAATTTACGAGCATATTTTTAATACTCTGGTCCAAAACGGATATGATTTGCAGACCTTTATGTATTTATTTTTGGTTTCCAAAGCCTTTGGCTTGCACGGATATTCCTTGTTTACCAGTAATGCCTGCGCTTCTGGATTATTTTCACTGGAATCAGCGGCTAGACAGATAAAGTTCGGGGGCAGCGATATCGCAATAGTCTCCGGAGGGGACTATTGCAACACTATGTTCAAACACAAATGGTTCAATGAACGGGGATTATACGCCGAAGACGGGAAACTCAAACCTTTTTCTAAGGACGCCAACGGCATAGTCCTGGGAGACGGAGCTTCGGCTATAGTCCTGGAAGAATTGAACTCAGCTAAAAAAAGAAAAGCCCGGATCTACGCCGAATATTTAGGCGGAGGATTTTCCCTGGAAGGGTGGAAGGTAACCCTGCCTCAACTTAACAGCAGTTCCTACCAGGACGCCATAAAACAATCTCTAAAAATATCCGGATTAAAACCCAAAGACATTGACCTGATCAATCCCCACGGAGTAGGAATAAAGATCACCGACCGCTATGAAGCCAAAGCCATCACTGATGTTTTTGGCGAAAACAAAACCCCGGTTACCGCTTTTAAGCCTTATGTCGGCCATAATCTAGGAGGTAGCGCGATACTGGAAACAATAATCCTGCTCTTAGCCATGCAAAAAAACCAGATCCCCGCGACTTTAAATTGCGATTCCCTAGAAACCAAGTATAATATTCATATTGTTAAAAAATTAACCCAAAAACCCCTAAAAACCGCGATGAAACTATCCTGCGGCTTCGCCGGGTATAACGCAGCGGCAATATTTAGAAAACATGGATAATAAGTACGACGTAATCATAATTGGAGCTGGAATCGGAGGACTGACCTGCGGCTGCTATTTGGCAAAAGCTGGGAAGAAAGTGCTGATTATTGAAAAAAACCGTAATGCTGGAGGTTATTGCTGTTCTTTTAATAGAAAGGGCTTTAATTTTGACGCGAGCGTACATTCATTTTCCAGTTGTGGTCCTACAGAACCGTTGGGAAAGATTATAAAAGAATTGGATTTAGATGTAAGAATTACCAGGATAACACCTTCTGATGTTGTAATAACTCCTGACTTTAAAATTGAAATACAACCTAATCTTACTGATACAATTTCACAATTCATCAAACTATTCCCTCATGAGAAGAAAATAGTTCAATTCTTTTCTCTCTTTGATAAAAAGCCCAATATTGAATTATATTTTGAATTAAAAAATAAAACTTACCAAGACTTACTTGATGAATTCTTTACTGATTTTAAGATCAAAGCAATATTAAGTATTTTTCTGGGAAATTTCGGAATTCCGCCTTCAAAAGCCTCTGCTTTTACAACCGTATTATCTTTTAAATCATTCGTTTTTAATGGCGGCTATTATCCTGTTGGAGGAATGCAGAAATTTGCCAATTCTTTAGTAAAAGCTTTCACTTTACACGGTGGAGAAATTATTTATAACAAGAAGGTAATAAAAGCTGAGGTTTCTCGAAAAAGAATTAAAAAAATCGTTCTAGAAACCGGAGAACTTTTAAATGCCGATATTGTTGTGTCTAATATTGATGCCAGATATTTATTTTTTAATATTATTGGAAAAATTAAGCTTCCATTGGGTTTTATCTTAAAATTAACAAAACTTTTGCCTTCTTCCTCAGCTTTTCTCGTTTATCTGGGAACAAAAAGATTCAATAAAAATGGACTAGAGAAATATCTAGGGATTTGGAACATGCCCGATGATTATGATATAGAAAATACCTTCTTAATGCCTCTAAAGAATAAGATGCTTAATAATAGCTTTTTATTTTGTTCTAATCAATTTGGCTTATCAGAAAATAATTCAACTGATGTTATTCGGTTAATTGTAAACGCCCCATTCAAAAATGCTGATTTCTGGAAGAGAGAAAGAGAAAGCTTTTCTGATAATTTAATTTCTAGAACTTCAAGTTTTTTCCCTAAACTCAAAGAAAACATTCTAATAAAAGAAACCGCTACCCCTCATACGCTATTTTCGACTACTTTTAATTTTAATGGCTCAATGTGCGGTTGGCTGAACTCAGAAAATCAAAATAAAACTGATCTATCTACCGAGCACGGCTTGAAAAATCTTTTCTTGACCGGACATTGGGTAACAGAAAAATACGGCCAAGGAGGAATAGCCATGTGCGCTTATTCAGGAAAAAAAATAGTAAAAAAAATCCTAGCTAATTTAAAATGCCGCTAAAAATTTTCTCCTTTTCAAGCTTAACTCTTTTTATCACGTGTTTAATACTTTCTATATTATTGATCCGTTTCGGCAAAACTAGAACTCACCGCGCTTGGTTAGGATTTAACTTATCTGTAGCAATTTGGGGACTAGGTGAATTTTTTGTGAGTAAATCATATGACTCAGTTTCCGCTTTAAAAGCCTGGCAATTTGCACATGCTGGCGGCATATTTATAGCACCTACTTTTTTTTATTTCGTATACTGCTTATGCGAACTAAAATACAAAAGAATTATTTTTTTAATCTTTCTGCAAGGCTCTTTTTTTGTCATACTCTCGATTTTAAACCCTGGCCAAATTTTTTTATCACAAACCTACATTTTACTTGATTCCATTCATTACCTAAAGTCCAAAGGAATTTTATATCCACTCTCATTATTCCTTTGGATTAGCATAGTTTTCTGGGGACTTATAGAATTTGTTATTTTTTACAAAAGAGCGGCTTCAGTTAAAAAAAATCAATTACTTTATTTAATGATAGGAGTTATTATTGGTTTCGCTGGAGGTATCACGTATTTCTTTCCCATGTTTGGACTTCGTATTATGCCTTTGGGAAATTTTACCATTCCGCTATACTGCTTAATTGCTACTTACGCAATACTAAGATATAGAATCCTTGATATTAAAATTGCTATTACCCGGACTGGTTTGTTCATAGCCGTCTATACTCTTGTTCTCGGTTTTCCCTTTGCTATTGCTGTGTATACTAAAAATTTGCTTTTAGGAATATTTGGTACAGATTGGTGGATGATTCCACTGATTTTAATGGCGATTTTAGCTACCGCCGGCCCATCTTTGTACATCTTCCTCCAGCGCAGGGCAGAGAACCGCCTTCTGCGCGAGCAAAAAAGATACCAGGACACCCTCAAGCACGCGGCGATCGGGATGACCAGGATCCGCAGTTTAATAAAACTTTTAACCATGATCACCCATATCGTCACCAAAACCGTGCGGATTTCTTTTGCCGCGATTTATCTTCATGACAGGCAAACTAACGAATACGCGCTTCAGGTCTTTCGCGGCAAGAATCAAGCGCCGTTAGCCGCGCTGTCTCTTGATTCCACTTTGGCTAAATGGTTGACCGATAAGCGCGAACCTTTGATCTACGAGGAAGTCAAACGACAAATGCAGGATTCCGGGGATAACGCTTTTAAAGCTTTGGAAGCGAACATGCGGCTCTTAAATGCTTCAGTGATCATTCCTATTTTACTTGACCATACCTTGACCGGCTTTGTAGTTCTGGGAGATAAATTATCCGGACAGATCTACACTCCTGATGATCTAAGCGTATTCCAGGTCCTGGCCAGCCAGGCTGCGCTGGCAATTGAAAACGCCCAGTTCTACGAGGAAGCCAAAGAAATGCAGGCCCAGATCGGCCAGGCTGAGAAGATGGCTACCATAGGAACCATGGCTGACGGGCTTTCGCATCAGATCAATAACCGTTTTTACGCCCTTTCTTTGATCTCCGGGGACTCGATCGATACCATAAAGATGACTGATACTACCGGCTGTTCTCCTGAAGTAAAAGCCATGATCAATCAGATATACTCCGCCCTGGAGCGGATCCAGGCCAATGTCATGCAGGGAGGAGAAGTCGTCAAAGGGATCCTCAAATACACCCGAAAGGGAGATGAGGGTCTGGAGCCGCTGACTATTGACCAGGTTTTAGACGGAACTATTGACATGGTCCAATTCAAGATAAAATTATCCGAGATCGATATTATCCGCAATTATCCCCAAGAAATCCCCAAGATCAAAGCTAACCTGGTCCAGATGCAGGAAGTTTTCTTCAATTTCATTGACAACGCTTATGACGCTATCGTCGAGCGCCGGACTACTTTAAAAGAAGAAGGCTATCGCGGCAGCATTACCATTACCGCCACCCCCAAAGACAATGTGATGCAAATAATCGTCCAGGATAACGGGATGGGAGTCAAAAGCGAGGATATCAAAAAGATCTTCACCCCGTTTTTCACCACTAAAGCTTCTTCGCGCAAAGGCACCGGCCTGGGATTGTATGTTATTCGCAGCATAATCCTGGAAACTCATAAAGGAACGATCAATTTTCATTCCGAATACCGCGTGGGGACCCGTTTTATCATAGAAATCCCCTTGTCGGGCCAGGTTTAGAGACCTTGACAATTATTAGACAAGTATTATAATTAAACCTACGTTTGTTGTAAAAAAGTAACAGAAAGGCTTAAAGATGGGTAAATTATTAATCGTTGACGATGAAATCGATGTGCGGGAATTCGCGGCGAATTTTTTCCGCAAGCGCAAACTCGAAGTTGCCATTGCCGGAAGCGGAGAGGAAGCGCTGGAAAAAATCAAACAGGATAAGCCTGATGTCGTCCTCTTAGACATCCGCATGGGCGGCATTAACGGAATTCAGACCCTGGAAGAAATAAAAAAGATCGACCCAGGGATACAGGTGATCATGGTCACCGGCACCAAGCCTGAAGAAAATGAAGCTTATCATAAATGCCTGGAACTGGGAGCCGCCAATTACGTCCATAAACCACTTAAACTCGAAGAATTGGAACAAGTAGTATTTAACACGCTTAATAAAGACAAAGTAGCATAACCTAAAAAAAATCTAATGGCCATCGACTACAAAAAAGAACTGGAAAAAGCTTCCCGGACCATGATCCTGGTGCACGAACCGGATACCCTGATCAAAATGGTGGTCAGGATGATCGTCCAGAAAGTAAAGGTCACTCACTGCAGTATTCTTCTTCATGACCGTAATCTGAATTCCTATATCCTCACGGTTTCCCGCGGCCGCAGCGGCTTAAAGGTCCCCGAAGGCTTTACCCGCATGGACTGGGATAATCCCTTGATCATCTTTTTCCGTGACCCCCAAAACAGAGAAAAACTTGGCAGCGAAGTCTTGGTTTATGAGGACGTGAAAAGAATCAAGAATTTGATGGCCGAATCGGAATACAAAAACCTGCTTTCCAAAGTCCTTTACCAGATGGAATTATTTGAAACCATAACCTGCATTCCCAGCTTTTTCCAGAAAGACCTGATGGGGATCCTTTTATTAGGCAAAAAACAAAATGAAGGCAAGTTTGACCGTGATGAGCTGGATTTTTTCCTCGCCCTTAGCCAGGACGTAGCCATGGCTTTCAGGAACGCCCAGGTGTTCCATGATCTTGGTGAAGAGCTTAAGAACAAAGAAAACTTGTTTATGCGTATTACCGAAGCTATGGCTGCGGCGATCGAAGCTAAAGACTATTATACTCACGGCCATACTTCCCGGGTCACCGAATATTCCGAGGCGATCGCCAAAAAACTTGGCCCAAAAAACATAAAAGATACTGACAATAAAAAGTTTTTTGAGGATATCCGTATCGCCAGTCTTTTGCACGATATTGGAAAGATCGGGATCCCTGAATCGATCTTAAATAAAGAAGGGCCGTTGGATCCTGAGGAAAGAAAAAAGATCAACGAGCATCCTCTGATCGGAACGAATATCCTTCAGCCGATCCACGAATTAAAAACCGTTCTACTGGGAGTAAAGTACCATCATGAAAGATTCGATGGCCTTGGCTACCCCGAAGGATTAAAAGGGGATCAGATCCCTTTGATCGCCGCAATAATCTCCGTTGCCGATTCCTTTGACGCGATGACTTCAGACCGGCCTTACCGCAAAGGCTTTTCCAGGGAAAAAGCGATAGATATAATAAAGGCGGAAAGCGGCAAGCAGTTTGACCCGGCTATCGTCGAAGTATTCCTGGAAGCCATCGCTGAGAACAAAATCTAAGATCATGCCCAAGAGAAATATCCTTTTATTATATATCACCGAGATTTCCGGACACCACAGCGCTGCAATAGCTATCGAAAAAAGCCTGAAGATGATCTCCGGGGATTTAAAGATCCTCAATCTCAACGCTTTCCGTTACACCAGCCCGATCTCCGAAAAAATAGTCAACCGTATTTATGGCGCGGTGATCAAACGCACGCCCAAGATCTGGGATTTTGTTTACGATAACATCCAGGTCAAAAAGAGCATCGATAAGTTCAAGAACGCGGTAAATAAGTTGAATTCACCGAAATTAAAAAAGCTCTTTGAGCAATTCCATCCTGATGTGATCGTCTGCACCCAGGCTTATCCCTGCTGGATGGTCTCCGAATTCAAAAAAACTTATGAGTCCAAGATCCCTCTGGTCGCTGTGCTTACTGATTACGTTCCGCATGCTTACTGGCTTTACGATAATGTGGACTATTATGTCTGCCCTTCGGAAGAGATCAGCCAGCGGCTGACTAAAAAAGGGATCCCCCATCATAAAATAAAGACTTTCGGCATACCTTTTGACCCTGCTTTTACTGCCGGCGTGAATAAAGCCGCGGTTTGGGAAAAATTAAGCCTTATCCCTGAGAAAAAGACTATTCTGATCATGGGCGGGGGCCAGGGGCTGGGCCCGATCAAAACTATTGTCCATTCACTCGACAAGGTTAAGGCCGATTTTCAGGAGATCATTGTCACCGGAACCAACAAGAAACTCTATAAAAGCCTAAAAAAAGATTTAAAAAAATTCAAAAAGAAAATCTGCCTGCTGGGTTATGCCCATAACGTTAATGAGCTGATGAGCGTCTCGGACTTGATCATCACCAAGCCCGGAGGGATCACCACCTCGGAAGCCTTATCCAAAGGGTTGCCAATGCTCATCATTAAGCCGATCCCGGGGCAGGAAGCTAATAATACCATTTATTTGACCGAGCAAAAAGCGGCGGTCAAGATCGATAAGCCCAAAAAAATAAATTTAATCGTCGAAGACCTTTTTACCAACCCTGAAAAATTAAAACGCCTCTCTGAAGCCTGCAGCCGGATCTCCAAACCGAACGCCGGATTAGATATTGCCCGGTTTATCCTCAACCTTTGCCATGTTTAATTACCCTCTTTATAGGATCGGACAGTTTATCGCCCGGGCTGTCCCATTAAAGCTAGCTTATAAAATAGCGGTGCTATTCTCGGATGTGCATTATGTTTTCGCGGATAAGGACCGCGCTGAAGTTACCGCTAATTTAAATGCGATATTCCCGGAAAAGGGCAAAAAAGAGCTCTTTAAGATCCGGATACAGATCTTCCGCAACTTCGCCAAATACCTGGTTGATTTCTTCCGCTTCGAAGAGCTTAATAAAGAATATATCCGGCGCAAAATAAAGATCGAGAATATCCATTATCTCAATACTGAGCTTAAAAAAGGAAAAGGAGTGGTGATCCTCAGCGCTCACATCGGCAATTGGGAGCTGGGAGGAGTGGTATTCGCGCTTTTGGGCTACCCTTTGTGGGCGGTTGCGCTGGCGCATAAATCGAATAAGGTTAATAATTTTTTTAACGCTCAAAGAGAAAGTAAAGGGCTGAAGGTCATTACTTTCGGAAAAGCCGCAAGAGCCTGCATAAGGCTCCTTCAGGAGAACAAAATTGTCGCGCTGGTAGGGGATAAGGATTACACCAAAGAAGCGGGTATCGTCGTTGATTTTTTCGGGAAACCCTCGTATTTGCCCAAAGGGCCGGCGGCGTTCGCCTTAAGGAACAAGTCTGCGATCATCCCGGTTTTCGTGCTCAGGAATCCCGACGATACTTTTACCGTTAAGATCGAAAAACCGATTGATTGCGGCTCCAATACCATGGAAGGAATAACTTCCCAATGCACACAAGCTATCGAGCGAATTGTAAAAAAATACCCTGAGCAATGGTATATGTTCAAGAAATTCTGGATACAGGAGAAGAATTGAAACCCTGTATTATTATCCCCGCGTTTAACGAATCAAGCGAAATTTCCCGGCTGATCCGGCAAGTCCGCGGTTTAAACATTAATTTTATAGTCGTTGACGACGGATCCACCGACGATACCGCTGCCATTGCCGAGAAGAGCGGGGCGACGGTCCTGCGCAGCAAAATAAACCAGGGCAAAGGAGCCGCGCTTATCCGCGGTTTTGAATATTGTTTGAAGAATAATTTTGACGCAGCCATTACCATGGACGGCGACGGCCAGCATTTGCCTGAAGATATCCCCGGCTTTATCAGCCTCGCCGATAAACAAACAATGCTCGGCATGATCATCGGCAACAGGATGGCCGACCGCAAAAACATGCCTTTTATCCGGGTAATGACCAATAAATTCATGTCCTGGCTGTTATCCCTGATAGTCAAGCAGAAGATCTATGACTCCCAGTGCGGATTCCGCTTGATCAAAAAAGAAGTCCTGGAAAAACTTTCCCTAAAAACTCATAAATTCGAGATAGAATCAGAAATGATCATTGAGGCCGCTAGGAACGGAGTTAAAATAGGGACGATCCCTATTCAGACAATTTACCGCAAAGAACGCAGCCATATAAATCCTTTTGTGGACACTATCAGGTTTTTCAGGTTCATTCTTAAGAAGTTGAAGCTTAAAAAATGAATTTTGATCTATTAAGAAAAGAAATGGTAGAGGAACAGTTGATCAACCGGGGTATCCGAGATCAACGGGTTCTCAACGCCTTTTATAATATTCCCCGCCACAGCTTTATTCCCCAGGAAGAACAGAAGGATGCTTATTCGGATTTTCCGTTGCCTATCGGCAATAATCAGACTATCTCTCAGCCTTATATCGTAGCTTTGATGACCGAGAGCCTTGATCTTAAAGGAGAGGAAAAAATCCTGGAGATCGGCACCGGCTCGGGATACCAGACAGCGATCCTGGCAGGACTGGCTAAAAAAATTTATACCGTGGAAAGGATCCCGGAGCTCTCCCAAAACGCCCAAAAATTACTGGATGAGCTAGGTTATAAAAATATACATTTCAAAGTAGACGACGGCACTCTAGGCTGGAAAGAAGAAGCGCCTTTTGACAGGGTCATCATTACCGCTTATTGCCCGGAAATACCCCAGCCGTTAATAGAGCAGCTAAATGAAAGAGGGAAAATCATCCTGCCTTTGGGCGAAACTTTCAGCCAGATGCTGACTATAGCCGAGAAAAAAGAAGGCAAGCTTTCTTACCGCGATGTCTGCGCTTGCGTATTTGTGCCTTTAGTAGGAATTCACGGAGCGAGAACGAAATGATCCAAGTTTATACCGGAAACGGAAAAGGCAAGACTACCGCGGCTTTAGGCCTGGCCATCAGGGCCGCCGGCGCCGGCCGGAAAGTCTATATCGGGCAATTCATAAAAGGGCTTGAATATTGCGAGTTAAAATCGTTAAAGAAATTCAAAAACATCAAAGTGGAGCAATTCGGCCGAGGCTGTTTTATTAAAGGAAAACCGGCTCAAAAAGATATTGATCTGGCCTGCGCGGGACTAAAAAAGGTTTGGGCTATCGCCGGGAATAAGAAATTCACGCTGATCATTCTTGATGAGATCAACGTAGCCCTGGATCTAAAGCTCCTGGAATGCCGGGAAGTACTTCGCTTGATCAAAAACTTCCCTAAAAAAACCGAGTTGGTCCTGACCGGCCGCAACGCGCCCCAAGAAATAATTAAAATAGCTGACCTGGTAAGCGAGATCAGGGAGGTAAAACATTATTATCGCCAAGGCCAAACCGCCCGACGGGGAATAGAATACTGAAAATTATTCTTGACATAAAATTGATAAAAGACCTATAATACATCTTCCGGAAAAAGGAAAAAGGGGACGCTTCTATTTATTGCGGCTCGAAGCGTTCTATAAAAATAATGGGAGGTTTAAATGTTAGCGATCAGTTTAATTCTTATCGGTATATTATTAAGATTTGTTCCGCACGCCCCTAATTTTACCCCTATCGCGGCGATCGCCTTGTTCAGCGGAGCTTACTTGAATAAAAAAACCGCTTTGATCGTGCCGCTTATCCTTATGATAGCCAGCGACGCGGTGATCGGAATGCATAATGTGGTGATCTTTACCTGGGGAGCATTCCTATTGATAACTTTACTCGGATTAAATTTGCAGAAGAAAACCGGGGCGTTAAAAATGATTTCTTTTTCCCTGGTTTCCTCGCTATTGTTTTTCGTAGTTTCCAATTTCGGAGTATGGATAATGGGCTGGTATCCGCCTACTTTAAGCGGCCTGGCCCAGTGCTATTTTATGGCTCTGCCTTTCTTGCGCGACTTCGCGTTGTCAACGCTAGTATATTCGGCAATATTTTTCACGGCTTTCGAGCTTATTGCCCGCTCGGTGAGAAATAAGAAATTAGCCGCAGTTCTTTTAAAGAAGTAACTTTCTAATTTATACGGTTAGGGAAGGCCGTGAAAAGCGGCCACAGTCCCGCTGCTGTATCCCTGCGTTTTGAGACTTAAACTTACGTTTAAAACGGAAAAAACCACTGGCGTTTTGCCGGGAAGGTTAGTTTAAGCAAGCAGGGGAGTCAGAAGACCTGCCGTAATGAATATAGAGTGGTTTTCCTGATTCGAGGAGAAGTCAGGGGTAGATCAATTAGGTATCCCTTGATTTTAGCCTTTAAGGCTAGGATCAAGGTTTTTTTTTGGGAGTAAGCAGATGAAAAGTTTTGTCAGGAAATTCGTTTTATTCTTTTTAGCTTTGAGCATAACCTTCATATTAATAGGCCTTTTGTTCGCCCAGGAGAACTTGAACCTGGACAAAATCGTGGTAACGCCCTATCGTTACGAGGACGAAGTCAATAAAGCTCCAACCGCACTCACTGTTATTGGCCAGGCGCAAATCCAGCAATCCAACGCCCAGGCTATACCTGATCTTTTACGCAGCCAGGCCGGCATTGTCGTACGCGATTGGTACGGCAACGGCACAAAAGCATCAGCTGATATAAGAGGGTTCGGAGAACAGGCTCTTGTCAACACGCTCGTCCTCATTGACGGCCGCAGGATAACTGAAGTCGATCAGTCAGGCTCTGACTGGACACAAATCCCCCTTAATCAGGTCGAGAAGATAGAAGTTCTGCGCGGTTCTGCCGGAGCTGTGCTCTACGGTGAAAACGCATCCGGCGGCGTCATAAATATAATCACAAAAAAAGGGAGAGGCGTGACGGCTTGGCAGCTTGAGGCGCAGGCAGGAAGCTATGACCTGAATAAACAAATGATCAGCGTCAGCGGTTCTCAAAAAGCGCTCTCGTACTATGTATCAACCAGCCGCGACTCAACGCACGGCTACAGGGAGAACAGCCATTATAAAGCCGAAGACTTCGCGTCCCGGCTGAACTATGAAATAAACCCTGAGCTTTCATTGCGGCTAAGTAACGGATTGCACTATTCCAATTACGGATTGCCGGGAGAGCTGTCTGATGCGGACTTGCAGACAATGCCGCGCACTTCGTCAAAATACGGGGATGACTACGCCAAAGACCATGACTGGTTTGTGAATACCGGAGCGACGAGATCATTTGAGGATTGGGGAAAATTCGACCTGGACGCGTCATTTCGCAGCAGGGATGTCGATACATTCTGGAGGGTGTTTTACGGCGGATTTGGAAATCCTATACGCAAAGAACAGATCAATACGATAGGATTGACTCCAAAATACATCCTGGATAAGCCTGTCGCCGGCCATAGCAACACGCTCATTGCAGGCATAGATCTTTACCGCGCAGATTATTCTTCGAATGTCTACGATTATTCGGATGTAGCGCAGGAATTCACCCGCGTAAATAAAATATCAAAGGGATATTATCTGCACGACGAGTTCGCCATTCTGGAAAATCTGTTCGCCTCAGGCGGATGGCGTTATGAAAAGGCTGAATATGAGTTTGATTACCATAACGCCCCGGGCACTGATACGCTCGACAGCAATATCAGCCCTTCGATCAAGGCGTATAATGCCGGCCTGGCCTGGAAATACATGGATAATGCCAGCATATTTGGAAATATCAGCCGGAGTTTCCGGTTTCCCGCTACTGACGAATACGCGATAACCTGGCCCAGCCACGGCATAGATACTACCCTCAAACCGCAAGTGGCAAAAGACTATGAAATAGGGATCAAGCACCGTTTTAATTCTAAACTAAAAGCTGACCTGACAATATTCAGGATGGATATAGAGAATGAGCTCTACTACGATTACGCGGCGTTCTCAAATAAAAATTACGATAAGACGCGGCATGAGGGAACAGAGCTGGGGTTTGAGGCAGGGCTTGGCCGGAATTTTATTTTAACAGGAAATTATTCTTATATACGCGGGCTGTTTCACGGCGGCACATATGCCGGCAAAACTATACCAATAGTTCCGCGCAGCAAAGCCAGCGCCGGATTGAGTTATTTGTTTGCAAAGGGGCTGACAATCAATTTCATGGGTAATTATGCGGGCGAGCGCTTTTTTATAAACGATCAAGCTAATGCGCTGTCGCGATTAAACGGTTATTTTACTTCTGACATGAACGTTTCGCATGTATATCAGAACATGACAGCCACATT